>Ga0233424_10000287_pt1 | contig 68766 bp, 55 predicted proteins | sample Watercolumn_Towu_FD_181011 | JGI IMG/M metagenome (GOLD analysis project Ga0233424, IMG submission 181011) | Freshwater microbial communities from Lake Towuti, South Sulawesi, Indonesia - Watercolumn_Towuti2014_125_MG | ecosystem: Environmental > Aquatic > Freshwater > Lake | place: Indonesia... | reverse complement strand
TCATCGCGTAAAACGGCTCGTTGTTCCACGGCCAGCGCGCCAATTCGTAGACAGGAACGATGTTGGGGTGCTCGAGTTGCCCGGTGAGTTGTGCTTCCTTTAGAAACCGCTGCCGCGCGCCCTGATCCTCCCTGTGGTCTTTCAGGATTTCCTTCACCGCCACGTCGCGATGCAGGTCGTCATCGTGCGCCAGCCAGACTCGGCCCAGGCCCCCTTCGGCGTGCAGGCGCAGCATCCGATACCGCGGCTGCGGCGGACCGTTCGGGTCCGGCGCCACCGTTCCCAACACGACATGCCCGCCGGCCGGCGGCACTGGCGACAGCGAGTTGCGCACGTCCGAGTCTTCCACGCGCTGCAGAATGTCGCGCACACCGGGATCGGCCATCGCGGCCAGACTGGCGTGGATGTCTCCTCCGTGCCGCTGCACCTTCCGCTCCAGCAGCCGCTCGATGTCTCCCCGATCCGCCGCCGTGATCCATCCCCGCTCGATCAGAATCTCCGCCAGCGTCACCTCTTTCCGCGCCGCCCACGCGGCACACGCTTCGGCGAACCGCGGCGAATCAATCAAATCCATCTGCAACGCCAGCACGCCGAACAACAGATTGCGATCGGTGTCCATCGGAAGCCTCATGTGAGATGCAGCACCCCGGCTGCTTCAAGCAGCCGGGGTGCTCGTGAGATCAAGCAACGATTCTCAACCGTGCGGGACGAGGCGTCAAGGATCGAGTGTAGCCCGCTCTCGCCGAGAGCGGCCGCGCGGTGCCAACGGACCAACCTGAACTGGACTTGGCACGGCTGATCGCACGTTGCGTCGTTGGTCAGCATTGGTTGTCTGGAAGATTGGACTTCGCTCGCTGCGCTCGCGGTCCGCTCTCGGCGAGAGCGGGCTACACTTCGGGACGCGGTTGCCCGGCGTACGATGCTCCGCTAGGCTGGGCAGTCGCACTCGCGGCCGAACCCGGAGGCTCACGCCTCCGGCTCGCCTGATCCCTGAAACTGAAAGTCGATTTCAAGACGATAGAGAGGCTTCACCGATGGTTCAACAGCTCAACAAATACAGCGCCCACATCACGCAGCCGCGATCGCAGGGAGCGTCGCAAGCGATGCTGTACGGGACGGGGTTGACGCCGGCCGACATGGACAAGGCGGAGGTGGGCATTGCCAGCGTGTGGTACGAGGGGAACACGTGCAACATGCACCTCTTGGACCTGGCGGCGAAGGTGAAGGAAGGGGTGCGGGCGGCGGGTCTCGTGGGGATGCGATTCAACACGGTCGGCGTGAGCGACGGGATTTCGATGGGGACCGACGGCATGAGCTACTCGCTGCAGTCGCGGGATTTGATCGCGGACTCGATCGAAACCGTGACGGCCGCGCAGTGGTATGACGCGTTGATCGCGATCCCCGGCTGCGACAAGAACATGCCCGGTTGCTTGATGGCGATGGGGCGGCTCAACCGGCCGTCGCTGATGGTCTACGGCGGCACGATCAAGCCGGGTTGTTTTCGCGACAAAAAGCTGGACATCGTGTCAGCGTTTCAGGCGTACGGCGAATACCTGACGAACAAGATAACAGAGGAGGAGCGGCAGGGGATCGTGCGTTGCAGCATCCCCGGAGCCGGCGCGTGCGGCGGCATGTACACGGCCAACACGATGGCCTCGGCGATCGAGGCGCTCGGTATGTCGTTGCCGTACAGTTCGTCGATCCCTGCCGAGGACCCGGCCAAGCTCGACGAGTGTGTCCGATCGGGACAGGCCATCCGCACGCTGCTGGAACTCGATCTCAAGCCGCGCGACATCATGACGCGAGCCGCCTTCGAAAACGCGATCGTGCTGGTGATGGTGCTCGGCGGTTCCACCAACGCCGTGCTGCATCTGATTGCGATGGCGCGTGCGGTCGGAGTCGAACTGACGATCGACGACTTTCAGCGAACCAGCGACCGCACGCCGTACCTCGCGGACCTCAAGCCGAGCGGCAAGTACGTCATGGCCGAACTGCACGCCGTCGGTGGCACGCCAGCCGTGCTGAAGTATCTGCTCGACAAAGGTTTCATCGACGGACGCTGCCTGACCGTCACCGGCAAAACAATGGCCGAGAACCTGGCCTCGCTGCCGGGCCTCACGCCGGGACAGCAGATCATCCATCCGCTCGAACAGCCGATCAAAGCGTCGGGCCACATCCGCATCATGCGCGGCAACCTCGCACCCACTGGAGCCGTCGCAAAAATCACGGGGAAGGAAGGTCTGAAATTCACCGGCCCCGCCCGTTGCTACGATTCCGAAGAAGACATGCTGCGAGGTCTCGAACGGGGCGAGATCAAGAAGGGGGACGTGATCATCATCCGCTACGAAGGCCCCAAGGGGGGGCCCGGCATGCCCGAGATGCTCACGCCGACGTCGGCGATCATGGGCGCAGGACTCGGCACCGACGTGGCGCTGATGACGGACGGCCGGTTCAGCGGCGGGTCGCACGGTTTCATCGTCGGCCACATCACGCCCGAGGCCCAGGAAGGCGGCCCGATCGCCCTCGTCCAGAACGGCGACACGATCACAATCGACGCCGAAGCCAACCGCATCGACTCGACGGTGTCCGAATCCGAAATGTCCAGGCGCCGCGCCGCGTGGAAAGCCCCACCCTACAAGTTCACTCGCGGCACGCTCTACAAGTACATCAAGTCCGTGAAGTCGGCGTCCGAAGGGTGCGTGACGGACGAGTGATGGAACGATCACACGTCATCCGGATTCAGCTTCTTGAACGCCATTCCCGCCACTGCGCCGGCGGCGAGGTTCGCGACAAGATAAATCCAGATGTTGGCAACCTTCGAGATGCCGAGGACGGTAATCCCCACCGCCACCGCGGGGTTGAAGGCGCCTCCGGAGATGGCGCCGACCGAGTAGGCTCCGGCCAGCACGGTGAAGCCGATGGCCAAACCGTAGAACGAATTCCCGCTGGTCCCCTTCGCGGTCGCCACGTTCACCACGACGTAGGCCAGGGCGAACGTGTACAAAAACTCGGCCACAAGGGTCTGGGCTACCTCCGACTCGATCGGTTTGGCGGCACCGGAACCTTTGAGAAAGATCACGGAGAGCGCGGCCAGCACGGCACCCGCCAACTGCGCCCCGATGTAGCCGGGGAGGTCGCTGGTCGGACACTTGCCGCGGACCCACACTGCGACTGTCACCGCCGGGTTGAAGTGGGCTCCGGACAGGTGGCCGTTCGCAAAGATCATCGTCATCAAAATGGCTCCGATCGCCAGCGGAGCCATGTCTCCGGCGCCGCCCGGCGGCAGCACGACGTTGCCGATCGTGGCCATCAAAAAAAACGTACCGATGAATTCCGCCGCGTACTTTTTCATCGCGAGACTCGCTTTCTATTTGAAGCTGATTCAGGCCGAGAGGAATGCTGCCGAGGTCGCAGGCGGGCCGGATTCTAACAAACCGCCGGAGCGAACTTCAAATTCGCAGTGGCTTGCGGTTCAATGCACGGCGGGGTAGGTCAGGCTTTTCAGGCTGACACCGGATTCAATACTCGGCTTGTGTCAGGCTGGAAAGCCTGACCTACGAGAGGGCAGAGTCGCGAATGCAGGACCTGGCGGGACAAGTCGCGGTCGTCGTGGGGGCTTCGAGCGGGATGGGTCGCGCGACGGCGGCGGCGTTGGCTCGCGAGGGCGTTCGCGTGGTGGCGGCCGCGCGGCGCGAGGCGGAACTGGCGTCGCTGCGAGAAGCAGTGACATCGGCCGGCGGCGTGATTGAGGTGTGCCGCGTCGATGTGTCGCAGCGGGCAGACGTTGAACAACTCGTTGCTGCCACCAACGCGAAGTTCGGTCGGATCGACATGCTGATCTACGCGTCCGGCACCAACCTGCCGGATCGAAGTCTGGAACGGCTCGCGCCCGAAAACTGGGACCGATTGCTGGCGGTGAACCTGTCGGGGGCGTTCCATTGTACGCAGGCCGTGCTGTCCACGATGCGCAAGGCGGGAGGCGGGTTGATCGTCTACTTATCCTCGGCGGCCGTGCAGCTTCCGGATGTTTCGGGCGTGGCGTATCAAGCCAGCAAGCACGGTCTCGTCGGGTTGGCTCACGGCACGCGAATCGAAGAGCAGAAGCACGGCGTGCGCGTGACGGTCATTTTTCCTGGCCTGTGCGACACCGAGATTCTGAACCAACGGCCGGTCCCGACGCCTCGCGAGGTGCTCGACAGGGCGATGCGACCTGAAGACGTTGCGGAGGCCGTACTGTTCGTGGCCAAACTTCCGCCACGCGCCTGCGTCCCCGAGATGCAGATTCGGCCCAGCCGACTGTAGGCCAGCGAGGTCTTGACGTCAGATCACCGTGAGAACGACGGGTTGACCTTCACGAACGCGGGAACGAATTGCTCTCGCGAGATCGGCGGCACAAGTCCCGCATTCGCCCGCTCGAATTGCGGACGCATGCTGCGACTTCGCGCCCATTCCTCGGCGGAGATCACGCCGTTACGATCGCGATCGAGATTGTCGAATGTGAATCCCGCGCGGCGAGTGAGCTCATCCGTGCCATCGGTGGACGCACTCGATGCCCCGCCAGGCGTGGACGGTCCTGCAATGCGACTCGGCGGTCCTGGAAACGCCGAGGTGCCTGATCCCACCGAACGTCCGGTGTCAGCGACTGAAAGTGCCGTGGTTGCAGCGGCTGGATCGGTGGACGCAATCGTCACGTTGGACGGGATGCCGAAGTTTGGCACGGAGCCGCCGCTGGACTTGATCAGCTCTGCGGCCGTGAGGAATCCATCGCCGTCTCGGTCCAGTTTGCGGAAGGTCGCAAAATCGGAGCGTGGCCATTCGTAAAGACCGATCTGCCCGTCACCGTCCTTGTCTTTCGAACGGTACTGGTCCGGAAGTTTGAGCGTCACCGAACCGAACGAGAATCCAGCGGGCTTGTCAGATTTGCGGGAGGACGATCGCGAATCGGAATTGCTACGCGATGAGTCGTCGCGGTCGGATCGACGCGAGTCACCGCGACGCTCGTCGCGCGAGTCCCCGTCGCGACGGTCGCCATCGCGGCGCTCGTCCGGACGCGGTGAGCCATCGCGATTGGCCGAGTTGTCGCCGGAGCCGCCGCCGTCGGGACCACGAATTTCCATTCGGAAGCCGCCCAGGCCCGGTCCACCGCCGCCGGCTCGGAATCGCTCCATCGCCTGCTGGCTGAGCTCGGAGAACTCGTTCATGTCCATCGGCCGCGACGGATCGCGCCCCGCGGCGACTTCGCGGAAGAAGCCGTTGTTCAATTGTTCGAGTTCTTCGCCGTCGATCACACCATTTCCGTTGCGATCCATCCGGCGGAACATTTGTTCCTGCATTTGGCGAGGGTCACCACCGAACCCAAATCGCGGCGGTTGCGCGCTGGCCGAATCGGCGGACAGCCAGACGACGATCGTCGCCATCCCCAGCACCAACGAAACCCGAACCAAGGTCCCCATGACTGGCACCTCGCAGCGTTTGCCGATTGGATCGAACGCACGGGACGAACCGGTTCTTCGGTCGCGTGTCTCTTCGATTCAGATGTAACCCGCGTCAGGATATAAGCCACCACCCCAGATAGCTCATGTTGATTTTCGTCATCAGCCTGAATTGTGACCTAGTGTGTTGAATCAGAATACGCTCCGACGCGGCATTTGCAAACCCTGAATTGGTTGGAAGCACGGTGAAACTCGAATTGGCTCCGTGAGGTATCGAACCGATGAAGGGCGATGGTTCAAGCAACCTTGAGCCTGATTCGCGGCATGGATAGCATGGATAGCATGGAGGCCAAAGTGCTGTCATGCCGGCTGTGGCGGAGCGACGGATCGCCAAAACCTGCTGCCGTCAAAGATGTTTCGAAAGCTCTTCGTCACGGTGACCCAACCAGGACCATTTGCCGGACCCTCAAACTCGCAACTCCCGATCATGACACGACCATCCCTCGTTCGCGGACTGTTGGTACTGGCCCTCGTGGTGAGTGGGCCTTTGGCTTGGACGGCAATCGGCCACGCTCAGGATGACGGTGGCAATCGCCAGCGTGGACCAGGACGTGGCGGAGCCGGTGGCGATCGCGGCGGTCCCGGTCGCGGCGGACAAGGAGGATTTGGGGGCTTCGGTGGTGGCGGCGCTGCGTTTTTCGGCGGCGGAGGCCGCAGCGGCCTGCTCGACCTAGCCAACCGCGACGAGCAGGCACAGGCCGAGGTCAAGCTCACGGACGACCAGAAGGCGAAGATCAAGGAACTTGCGGATAGTCTGCAACCGGATCGCCAAGCCATGTTCGCCCGTTTCGGTGCCGCGCAAACCGACGAAGATCGCCAGAAGCTTCAGGAGGAAATGACTCGCGAAGCCGAGGAGCGGCGGAAAACCGGCGACGCGAAACTGAAAGAGCTGGTATCGGCGGAACAGTTCACCCGCCTCGAACAGTTGTGGCTGCGGCAGGCGGGACACGGTGCACTGAGCCGTGACGAAATCGCGGCCGCACTCAAACTGTCAGACGAACAAAAGGCGGACGTGAAGAAGATTCAAGACGAATACACCGAAGCGTTGCGGACGGGAGGATTCCGCATGCCACGCGACGAACGCGAGCAACTCCGCACGGATCGTGACGCCAAACTGGCCAAGGTGTTGTCGGCGGACCAAACCAAGGTCTGGGAGGTGAAACTCGGACCACCGCCAGCCGAAGCCGCCGAGGCCGGCGCATCGACCACGGCCGCGACGACCACTTCAACGCCGGGCGAACGCATCGCCATTTCGGCAACGACGACCGCGCCCGCCACGGCGGCGACGACCGGAAAGGTCGTCGCGACGCTGTCCTCCAGCGACGCCGCGGACGCCGCGAACAAGTCCGATTCGAGTGAGACCAAGTCGGGCGACGACACGCCACGCAAGCCATCGGGCGAGAAGATGTCGTTCAATTTCCGTTTCGCCCCGTGGGACATGGTTCTCAAAATGTTCGCCGAGGAAGCCGGGCTGACGCTCGACATGGCCGCACCACCGCCGGGAACCTTCAACTACTTTGATAAGGGCAAGTATTCGATCACCGAAGCGCTCGACATCCTCAACGGCTACCTCCTCCAAAAGGGCTTCGTTCTCGTGCGCCGCGACCAGTTCCTGGTCGTGCTGAACATCGACAACCCGATCCCACCGAATCTCATTCCACAGGTCAGTCCCGAAGAACTCGCATCGCGGGGAAAGAACGAACTGCTGAGCGTGATCTTTCCACTGAACGGTCAGGACCTGACGACTGTGGCCGAAGAAGTGAAGGCCATGCTCGGTCCACAGGGAAAGGTGGTCACGTTGGCCAAGGCCAACCGGCTGATGGTGATGGACATCGGTGCCAACCTGCGGCGGATCAACACGCTGCTGAACGGACCCGACGGCGAAAGCGCAAACGTGGCCGCCGGCTTCAAGGCCTTTCTGCTCAAGCACATCTCGGCCACAGAGGCGGAGAAGACGATTCGTGATCTGTTCGGGCTTGCGCCGCGATCGCGAACGGCGGCCGCCACGGCAAGCTCCGCCAGCCGGACCAGTTTTGGATCCTACTCGCCCTCCTATCGATCGGACGGCGACCGGCGGTATGACGAGCGTGACCGCGACCGGCGCTATGAAGATTTTCGCCGAGACGACCGGAGCGGTGGTAGTGGCGGCGGTGGTCCACCGCAACCGTTTACGCCTCCGACCGCAGTCGCGACCACGAAGGAGCGGGTCACGCTCGCGGTGGACCTGCGAACCAATAGTCTTCTCGTGCAGGCGAGCGCGGCGGACATCGCGATCGTCGAACAAGCCATCAAGACGATCGACGTGCCAGACGCGTCCGGCCGTTCGAGCGTCACGGGCAGCAACGCCCAACCGCAACTCGAAGTCTACGCCCTCGTCTCGGCCGACCCGGCTTCGGTGGTGAACACGCTCAATTCACTCATCCCCGGACTGACGATCAACGAGGACTACAAGTCTCGCAAGTTGCACGTATTTGCCACGCCGGCCGATCATCGGCAGGTCAAGGCCATCATCACTCAGCTTGACGGCGGGGCCGTCGAGACCGTGTCCGTCATTCCCCTGAAGCGCATGGATCCCGTGCAAGCGGTGGGCAGCCTGCGAAACCTGTTCACGGGCCGGCGGGAAGACATGCCGAGCATCGAAGCCGATGTCGCCGGACGGCGACTCATGGTTCGTGGCACAAGCGAACAGCTCGCACAGATTCGCACGCTGCTGCAACAACTGGGTGAAGACGGCGTGGGCGGCGCGTACAACGGGGTGGGTGAAGGCCCGATACGCACTCTGTCCGCCGGCAGTCGCGACCCGAAGGAACTGATTTCGCTCGTCGAACGCATTTGGTCGGCCTCGTCGGATCGCAATCCGATCCGAGTCGTCGTCCCGTCGGCCATCTCTCCAGCCAGCCGCAATATTCCGGAGCGTCGCGTCCCGTCAACATCCGAAAGCGAGAGCGGCGGCGAGGAGGACCAGGGACAGGAGTTGCAGGACGAGGTGTCGCCGACCGAGAGTGGTCTGACAGACGGCGCCATCGTTATCGATGAGCCAAAGCCAGCGAGCAACCGTCCGCAGGACAGCCGCAAAAACACCGACGCCGACGCGGACGAAATCATCCGCGAACTGCTGCAGCTTTTGGATGATTCCGAGGAACAGCAGCCCGCGGCGAAGTCCGAACCAAAATCGTCGAAGAAAGCTCCACCCGCCAAACCAACGGACGAAGCGGAGGAATCTCCAGCTCGCCGCACCGCCGAAAAACCGAAGGCGCCCATTGCCATTTCGACCGTCGGCAACAGCTTGATCATTTCGTCGGACGACACCGAGGCCTTGGATCGTCTGGAACGATTGATCCAGTCGCTGACACAAAACTCGTCCGGATCACGCACGCGGTGGACGGTGTTTTACCTGCGCTCCGCGGACGCCACCGAAACGGCCACCATGCTCGGACACCTGTTCCCGCAGGGCAGCATTACGAAAACGTCGACCGACAGTTCGTTCATGGGCAGCCTGTCCAGCGGCATGTCATCGCTCGGTGGCAGCCTGATGCAGATGACCGGTCTCAATTCGCTCGGGAGCGACACCAGCCTGCGCATCATCCCGGAGCCGCGTTCGAACGCGCTGTTCGTTTCGGGCAGCGAAGATCAAATCCGGCAGATCGAAGACGTCCTGAAAATCCTCGACGCCTCGGAGCTTCCTGAGTCGCTGCGCGATCGCATGCCGCGGATGATCCCCGTCGAACATGCCGACGTGAGTGCCGTCGCCGAAATCGTCCGCGACGTGTTCCGCGAAGAGTTGGAAGGCCAACAGAGCCAGACCAGCAGCCGCGGCGGCAGCAGCCGCGGCGGCGGCGATTTCAACCCGATCGCGATGATGATGGGCGGGGCCCTGGGCGCGGCGGGCGGGCGCGGCCGCAAGATCGAGATGACGCTCGGAGTTGACACGCAAACCAACACGCTCGTCGTCGCGGCCAGCGATCCGATCTATCAACGGGTGCAGACACTTGTCAAATCGCTCGACAGTTCGGCCCTCGAAGCGAAGCAAACCGTGCGCGTCATGCCACTCGACAATGCCAACTCGGCCGTTGTGTCGCAGGCACTCAGTTCAATCATCGGCCGGGTCAAGGTCAGCAGTACGGGCGGCAGCAGTGGCCGGTCCGATTCCTCCGGGCGATCGTCATCGTCCTCCAGTTCGTTTCCGCCACCGATGGCATTCCCCATGTCGCCGTTCGGGTCCTCCGGTTCGCCCGGTTCGTCCGATGCCATGCGGCAGTTCTGGGAACAGCGGATGCGGGAACGCATGTCGGGGTCGGGTGGTTCATCGGGTCCGTCGTCCTTCGGAGACTTCCGCCGGTCGTCGGACGGCGGCCGCGGAAGCGACGGTGGCCGGTCCGACCGCGATCGGCGGGACCGGTGAACAGCGGACAGGACTGAACGAATCAGACCGCGGGATGCACGCCGCCGCTCGTGCCGGCGAGGCCGCGTCCGCGCGGTCCAGCCAGAATCACCACGACTCTCATCAAAACTCAGAGTTCACACCAGGACGCAGCCACAATGGATATCGGACAGCTACTTGTTTCGCGCGGCGTGATCTCACGCGACCAGATGCAGACCGCGCAGCAAAAGTCCGGCGGGCAGCGCATTGATCGGGCGATCGTGGAGCTTGGGTACGCAACCGAGGAGCAGACTCTGCAGGCCATCGGCGACGAACTGGGCATGCGGTACGTCGAACTGTTGAACGTCAACGTCGACCCGGAACTGTTGGCCAGGTTTCCGCCGCGCGACATCTTCCGCCACGCGCTGTTGCCGCTCGAACGGCACAACGGCACCGTCGTGATCGCCACCAGCGACCCGTTCGATCTGGAGTCGCTGGACGAGATGAGTTCGCTCAGCGGATTCCGGCTGGAACCTGTACTGGCCCGCAGGGACGACATTGTCCGGCTGATCAAAGAGCGGTTGGGCGTCGGCGGCGACACGATCACCGAAATGGTGGCGGCGCGCAAGGCCGAGCACGACGTCGAGCTTCTCGAGGCGATCGAAGAACAGGAAGGCGAACTCGCCGAGGAAGCGCAGGCGGCGTCGGTGGTGCGGTTGGTCAACGAGTTGCTCATCGAAGCCCTTGCGCTGAAGGCCAGCGACGTGCATCTCGAGCCGCGCGAGAACGGGTTGATCATCCGCTTCCGCGTGGATGGCATGCTCCGCGTGCAGCCGGTTCCGCCGGAGATCAATCATTTCCAGGCGGCGATCATCAGCCGGCTCAAGATCATGTCGCGACTCAATATTGCCGAGAAGCGGCTACCGCAGGACGGCCGGATCAAGATTCGCGTGCAGGGGCGAGAGATCGACGTGCGGGTGTCGATCATTCCCATGCTGCACGGCGAAGGCGTCGTGCTGAGGTTGCTCGACAAGACGCGCATGGTGTTCAACCTGAAGAACGTCGGTCTGCCCGCGGAACTCGATCCGATTTTTCGCGAGATGATCTCGCTGCCTCACGGAATCGTCCTCGTCACCGGTCCGACGGGTAGCGGAAAAACCACTACGCTATACAGCGCTCTCAATGAGATCAAGGACCCGACGACGAAGATCATCACGGTGGAAGACCCGGTCGAGTACCACATGGATGGCATCAACCAGATTCAGGTGCACGCCAAGATCGGACTGACGTTCGCGGCCGGACTGCGAAGCATCTTGCGTCACGACCCCGATGTGATTCTGGTCGGCGAAATCCGCGACGGCGAAACGGCCAACGCGGCCATTCAATCTTCGTTGACGGGCCACCTCGTGTTCAGCACGCTGCACACGAACGACGCGGCGGGCGCGTTCGCCCGGCTGTCCGACATGGGGGCGGAACCGTATCTCGTCGCCAGCACAGTGGAAGGCGTGATGGCTCAACGGCTGGTCCGCATCCTGTGCTCGCACTGCAAGGCACCGTATCGCCCGACCGACGACGATGTGCCTCCGGATTTTCCGCGACCGCTGCCGGAGAAGATTTGGAAACCGGTCGGCTGCCGCCACTGCCGCGACACGGGATTCTCGGGCCGGACGGGCATCTTCGAACTGTTGCACACCGACGAAGGCGTGCGGCAACTCTGTGTCGAACGGGCCAGCGCCACTCGGATCAGAGATTATGCGTTGAAGCACGGGATGACCACGATGCGCCAGGATGGCTGGCGCAAAGTGCTGGCCGGAACCGCCAGCGTTGAGGACGTGGTGCGAATTACGAAAGGGGACTTGAAGTGATTTCGACGCAGCCACTTTCTATCGCGCTGGCGATTTGACCACCAAAGTTTTGAACAATGCCTGACTTCCATTACACCGCTCGCGAGATGTCCGGCGAAATAGTGACCGGAGTGCTGACGGCCACCAACGAACAGGAGGTGGTCAACACGCTGTCGGTGCGGTCGCTGTTTCCAACGCGGATCGAGCCGGCTCAGTCGGTCGCCGCGCAGCAGCGAGTGGCGCGGAGGCGGGTCAAAGCCCGCGACCTCGCGGTGTTCTATGCCCAACTCGCCGACCTGTTGCATTCGGGCGTGCCGCTGCTGCGGTCGTTGGAAATCATCGGACAGCAATCGTCGGTCGCGGCGCTCAAACTGGTGCTCGAAGAAGTTCGAGACGAGGTATCTGACGGCAGCCGATTGGCCGACGCGATGCAGCGGCATCCGCGCGTGTTCCGCGAGCTGGCCGTCAGCATGGTGCGGGCGGGCGAGGAAGGCGGGTTCCTCGAAGACGTGCTGCAACGCATCGCCACGTTCACGGAGCATCAGGAAGACCTGCAAAGCCGCGTGATCGGAGCGATGGCCTACCCGATGTTTCTGATGGGTGCGTGCGTGGTCGTGGTGACCGGCATGCTGGTGTTCCTCGTTCCAAAATTCGCACCGATCTTCAGCCGGCTCGAAGCCAAGGGGGAATTGCCCTGGCCCACGATCGCACTGCTCGGCCTGAGTTCCTTCCTCAAAGAATTTGGAGTCTGGCTGTTGGTGGGTCTGGCCGTCGGCCTTTGGGCGCTTGTGCGGTATCTCGGCACGGACGAGGGCCGGCTGCGACTCGACTCGTGGCGGTTGAAGATTCGCGGGCTGGGACCGATCGTCCGCAACCTGGCGGTGGCGCGGTTCTGCCGCGTGCTGGGGACGCTGCTTCGCAACGGCGTGCCCATCCTGCCGTCGCTGCGGATCGCCAAAGATGCCACGGGAAACAAACTCTTGAGCACGGCGATCTCGAACGCGGCGGACAACATTTCGTCCGGCAAGTCGCTGGCCCGCCCGCTGGCATCGAGCGGTCAATTCTCAATGGAAGTCGTCGAAATGATCGCCGTGGGCGAAGAAGCCAACAACCTCGAACAGGTGCTGATCAACATCGCCGAAGCCCTCGAACGCCGGACGTACCGGCAGCTCGAATTGTTTGTCCGGTTGCTGGAACCGATCCTGCTGCTGGTGATGGCAGTGGTGATCGTGCTGCTGATGATCGCGCTCCTCATGCCCGTGTTCCAAGGCGCGGGGGCTCTCAGTTGACAAAACCCTGTTCCTCATTCCTCCCCGATTCACAACCCATCGAACACCCTTCCCACCACAGGAGACGACGAATGACAGTCATGCAACGAAATCGAAACCGGGACTCCCGCCGACGCGGCTTCACGCTGATGGAAGTTTTGCTCGTGCTGGCGATCCTCGGCGTGATCATGGCAATGGTCCTGCCGCAACTTTTGGGACGGCAGCGCCAGGCCAACGTCGACGCGACCAAGCTCAGCATCCGCGGGCTGGAACAGGCTCTCGACTTGTACGCGCTCGATCACGACGGCGAGTTTCCGGTCACCAATGTTGGGCTTCAGGCGTTGCTGAACCCGGTCGGCAATGACCTGCAATGGAAGGGACCGTATCTCAAAGACACGACAACCCTGCCACTCGACGCATGGGGAAACCCGATGCAGTACGAGTACCCGGGCAAGTACCAGCAGGGCAAGGCAGACATCTGGTCGTGGGGACCAGACAAGCAGAACGGCACGGAGGACGACATTACGAACTGGACACGATGATGCGCTGCGGACGTGAGACAACGTGTCTCCCCTCTCCCCTTGGGGGAGAGGGGCCGGGGGTGAGGGGGCCGAACGTCTCTTGGCTCCACACGCGAGGAGAATCCATCGTTGCTCCGCCCCCTCACCCCAACCCACTCCCCCAAGGGGCGAGGGAGTACGCGCGCCGCGGCTTCACGCTGATGGAAATGCTGCTCGTGCTGTCAATCCTCGTCCTCGCCTTCACGATCGCCTTTCCGGCTCTCAATCGGTTGTACCTCGAGCACGAACTCAAGGAAGCGGCGCAGCTCGTTCAGTCGCGGTTGTCGATGGCGCGAGTTCACGCGCTCGACGAGGGCGTTCCGTACCAGTTCCTATTCGAATTGAACGGGCCGCGGTTCCTTGTCATCCCGGAAGAGCCGGATGGCCAGGCGATGGCCGGCACGACGGGCACGGGTGCGATGACGTCGGTGGTTCAGCAACGCTGGAAGATGGCCGGGCAGGTGGAGGAGGGCATCGTCTTCGAAACCTCACCAACGACGCTCGGCACCGAACACGTCGCCCGAGAATGGCTGACCGGGCTGCCGGACCCCGATAAATTGGCCGACGCGGCCTGGGGCACGCCGATCTCGTTCTACCCCGACGGAACCTCCACCGGTGGCATCGTGCAGGTCTCCGACACTCACCAGAGATTGATCCAGGTTTCGGTTCGCTCGCTGACGGGCGGCGTGACCGTCGCGCCGATTGAGCAGAAGGGGCGACTATGAAAACCTCTCGCAAGACAACCGTGGTTCGTGCCGGTCTCACCCTCTTCGAAGTCCTCCTCTCGCTCGCCATTTTCGTGATGTCGATGTCGGCTGTGGGTCAACTGGTGTCGAACGGAATGCGCGGCGCCGTGCGCGGCCGATTGGAAACGCAGGCAGTGCTTCGCTGCGAATCGAAGCTGGCGGAAGTCATCTCCGGCATCGAGCCGCTGCAGCCGGTGAACAACATCTCGTTCCCCGACGATCCGACGTGGAGCTGGAGCCTGGGGATCGCCGCCGGCCCGACGGAAGACCTGCTGGACCTGGAAGTGGCCGTGCTGCATTCCGGGTCGAACGGCGCGGGGTTGGTGTCGTTCGCCCTTCGTCGGCTGGTCCGCGATCCTGACGCGGTGACGACCTCGTCGTCTTCGTCAGACTCGTCAAGCACGACGGGAGGAACGGGAACGTGATTGCCGATTGCCGATTGCCGATTGCCGATTTGACACCGTGCCGCGAGCCGACGCGGTGTGCGGCATTCCATGCGTCGCATTCCCGTCGCCCATCGGCAATTCGCGCCGCGTTCACGCTCCTCGAAGTCCTGATCGCCATGGCGGTCAGCCTGCTGTTGCTGGGTGCCGTGTACGCCGCACTCGATCTGCACTGGAAGTATTCGTCCGCCGGTCGAGACGAAGTCGAGCGAGCGCAGTTGGTGCGGGCGATTTTTCAACGCATGGAACTCGACATCCGATCCGTGGTCTATCCGCCGCCAACCGCGAGTGACGCGTCGCAGATGGCCGGGTCGGGAGCATCCACCGGCGGGACGAGCGGATCGACGACGGGGCAAACGACACCCAGCGGAGCCGGGACGGCTGGAACCGCGGGGTCCGCCGGGACAGCCGGGACGGCGTCCACCGCCAGCACGGCCACCGGTTCGACGACCACGTCGACGGCCGCAGATTCGACCGAGGCCCTTACGCAATCGACCGTCGGCGTGCTCGGTGATTCGCAAACGCTGATGCTGCATGTCAGCCGGCCGGCGCGGCATCTCGACTACGGAGCTGTGATCGACGGGCAAAGCTCTCAGCAACGGTCGAGCGACCTGCTGAGCGTCGCGTACTTCGTGGCCACGTCGGGAGGCAGCGGTCTGCAGGGACTGGTCGGATCGCGACTTGGCGGCGGAGCGACCGGCACGGCACGCGGCCTCGCCCGCCTCGAAGGGGATCGCCTGATGATGAATCTCGCCGACGAACAGGGCAATCTCGACGCTCTGGCTGCGCGGACCGAATTGCTGGCGCCCGAGGTGACCGTGGTGCAGTTTCTGTACTTCGACGGCGCCGAGTGGCTCACCGACTGGGATTCCACGGCGGTCGGTGGCCTGCCCCGCGCGATCCGCGTGGAAATGTTGATTCAGCAGCAGGTCTACTCGCTCGTCATCGCCGTGCCACTGGCGAAGCCGACGGTTTCCACAACGACGGGCAGCTACTGAGGTGACGTATGCGACCAAATCACGCCACTGATCCCGCTGCCACTCGTCGTCGGGTTCCCGTTCACCGCGCCCGGCCCGGAGTCCCGCGTAACCACTTCGACGCACCGCGTGGAAGCGTGTTGCTGGTGGTGCTGGTCGTCGTGGTGCTGCTGGCGCTTGGCGCGTACACGTTCTCGGAATTCATGGTGCTCGAGGCCGAAGCGACAAACATGTACGGCCGGGCGGCGCAGACGCGGGCGTTCGCGGATTCGGGAGTCGAACTCGCCGCGTCGCTGCTGGCTCAGCGGCCCGATCAGACTCCGGAAGCATACTTTCACAACCCGACATGGTTCCAGGGCGTGCCAATGCGGGACGCCGTTTCGCCGCGCGGTCGAGGCCGATTCAGCCTGGTCGCGCCGGTGGAGAGTGATCCGACGGCTCGCACGATTCGGTTCGGGCTGATTGATGAGTCTCAAAAGCTCAATCTCAACGCGCTCCTCAAACTCGGCGCCGATGCGGTCACGTCCCGGAACATGCTGGGAGGCATTCCGGGCATCACGGAGGAGATCGCGGACGCGATCCTCGACTGGATCGATCCGGATGACGATGTCCGCGAGTTCGGCGCGGAGTCGGAATACTACCTCACGCTCAACCCGCCCTACGAGCCGACGAACGGACCGTTGCAGTCGCTGGACGAACTGCTGCTCGTGCGCGGCATGACGCCTTGGCTTCTGTTTGGAGAAGACGCCAACCGCAACGGCCTGCTTGATCCAAACGAGAACGACGGCGATCTGCGCCCGCCGCTGGACAACGCAGACGGTGTGTTGCAGCACGGGATTTCCGCGTACGTCACGATCTTCAGCCGTGAAACGAACAAGCGGATCGACGGCGAAACGCGAATCAATGTGAACAACAACATGCTGACCGAACTTTACGACCAACTGGCCGCGGAGTTCAACGAGGATGTCGCGCGGTTCGTGGTGGGTTATCGAATCTTCGGGCCGATTCGCACGACAACCGGTGAGACGACCGGCGGGACGACAGCTGGGACGACGGGCGGGTCCGGCACCGGGCAGCAGGGCGCATCGACGTCGGGTGCCTCGTCGGGAGCCGGAGGGACGTCTCCCGGAGTCGGATCGGGCGGAACCGGCGCCGGCACAACAGGTTCGAGCGGAGTCGGGACGGCAGGCAACGCCGCGCGAAACGTCGGAACGCTGACAGCGGGCCAGGGAGTTGGACAGGCATCGTCGGCGACCAGCATGCAGGCCGTGCAACGGACCGCCACCGCGGTCGCAGGCGCGCTCACCGCCGCAGTCGGAGGCAACGTGACGCGCGGCGGCATGGACCTCAGCCGCGGCGGCCAAACCCAAATCCGTTCGTTGTACGACCTGATCGGGATCGAAGTGAGTGCCACGATCAACAACGTGCAAACCACCGTGGCCAGTCCCTGGCAGGAAGACTCCAACTCGTTGCGCACCAGCTTTCCCGACGTTCTGGAAAAGCTGACGACACGCACGGACCAGTTCATCGAGGGGCGGGTCAACATCAACCAAGCCCGCCGCGAAGTGTTGTTGGGTCTGCCCGGAATGACTGAGGAACTTGTCCAGTCGATCGTCAGCGCCCAACCGATTGGAGGCGTTGGTGCGACAACCAGCCAGTCCTCGGAACGGACAACCACGGCCTGGCTGTTGTTCGACAGCCTCGCGACGCTGGAAGAAATGCAGCAACTGGACCCGTACATCACCGCACGCGGAGACGTGTTCCGCGTGCAGGTGATTGGGTACTTCGACGCGGGCGGACCCGCATCGCGACTGGAGGCGGTGATCGACACGACGCAGGACCGGCCGGAAGTCATCTTCCTCCGCGACCTGACGGAGTTGGGACGCGGCTACTCGTCGGCATTGCTGACGATCGGCGCGGAGTGACGGGGATTAACGATTGTCAACAACTGAAATTCGATCGGTGGCGGTGAATCGCCCTTGCTGGTGCCCAGCCGCTGGGCCATGATGGTTGTGCCGAGATTGTGCAGTGTGCGGAAGTTCTATCAACAGTCAAATTGGTGATCGGAAATCGAACATGCCCGACTTTCTGGCTCTGGAATGGGAACAGGACCGCGTCGACGTGGTCGTGGCGGACGTGTCGTCCGGCGCGGTACGCGTCCGAAAATGTTTCACGCTGTCCAAGCCCGAAAACATCACGTGGTGGGAACCGGAAGTCGCCGGTCGGTGGCTCAAAACCGAACTGGCCACGCACGGAGTGCGCGGGGAACGCACGCTCATCACTCTGCCGCGAGAAATCACCGTCGTCAAACGATTTGATTTTCCGAATGTGCCCGAGGAAGAGCTGGCTCAGGCGGTGCGATTCCATGTTGGAGCCAAGTCTTCGGCGCCGATCGACGAGCTGGCCTTTGATTATGTTCCGCTGCCTCGCGTTTCGGCCGAACTTCCCGGCCGCGAGGTGTTGACGGCCACGCTGCCGAAGGCGGCGCTGAACGGGATCGTCGCCACCTGTGCCGCCGCCGGGTGCGAACTGGTCTCACTGGGGCTGACCCCGATCGCCATCTCGCAACTCATCGCGCGCGCCGATGACGCGGCCGGTGCGGCGAGCATCTTTGGAGCCAGCCTCGTCGTTTTTCGGCACCGGAGCCGAATCGAAATCTCGGTGCTGCGACAGGGTCACCTGCTGTTTTCGCACGCCGCACGCCTCACCGCGGATGATCCCAAACTGGCTCAGCAGGCCATCGTTTCGGAAGTCAGCCGGGCGCTCGTGGCGCTGAATGGCATGCAATCTGGCGTGAAGATTGATCGTGGTTGGATGCTCGTTGAATCGGACGACAACGAGTTCGCGACCACCTCGCTGAGCACACGCCTGGGTTGCGAGGTGCGACCGCTCGACCCGTTCTCGCTTCTCGACTGCGAACTTGCCGCCAGCGAACTGCCTCCCGACCGCTCTGAATTCGCGGGCCCGATCGGCATGCTGCTCGCCCAAGCCGAAGCCCGTGTCCCGACGTTGGATTTTCTCAACCCGCGCAAGCCGCCGGTCAAACGCAACGTCCGCAAGCAGCGCGCGACTGCGATCGCTGTTGGCGTCGCCGCGCTGCTCGCGCTGACGGGATCGGTGTACGCCTGGCATCTGCACGGATTGTCGAAACAGATTGATGACCTCGCCGGCGAAGATCGGCATCTGAAAACCGTCCTCGAACGCGGCGAAGCGACGTTGAAATCTGTGGCGCTAGTTCGGCAATGGAACGAGGCCACGGTGCCGTGGCTGGACGAGGCGGTTCGGTTCTCGGAAAAGATGCCGCCGACCGACCGAATCTACCTCTCATCGGTTCGCTTCGACCCGCAAACTGGAAAAACGCTGGGCAAGATCAAGTTCGAGGGTTACGCGCGCGACCGGTCCGATGTGATGTCGCTCTCCGAGAAGTTGGTGGGCAACGATGAGAAATATCGCACGCTCCCGCACATCGTCCGCCCAGACCCCAAGGACAGTGTCTACCCCTGGCGATTCGACGAGGAACTGCTGATCAGTCGCGTCGTTGCCAAGGCCGAGAAAAAATCTGCCGCGGCAAAACCTGCGTCGACGCCGGACAAGCTCGATCCAACCTCGGACAAGCCGGGAGGCGGAACCGAAACCAAGCCGGCGGACACCAGGGATGCCGCTCCGCAGACGACGGCTCCGTCGCCCGCCGCGGCCACGCCCGTCTACGCGGCTCCCGCGCCGTCCGAGACCAAAACACAACCTGACACGAAACCAGCCGCCGCCACGGAATCCGCAGCGGCTTCAAAGGAGTAACCGATGCAGCGCCGCGAAAAAATCCTGGCCATCGGCTTTATTGTGACCCTCGTCCTCTGGCAGGGTCAGGGCCCGCTGTACTCGTTGTTTGTCAAGCCGATCGACAGCCGCGAGCAACAAATCGCCGCGCTGCGCGATGCCGTCGAGTCGAAGAAGGCACGACAGTTGGAGCTGTTGCGGGCGCAGAAACAACTCAAGGAATGGAGTCTGCGCAGCCTGCCTCCCGATCCGCTCGTGGCATCCACAACGTACCAGAACTGGCTGATCGAACTGGCATCGCAATGCAAGTTGTCACAGGTCAGCGTGACTCCCAGCCGCGTCGATCCGCGGCCCAAAGGGGACACGTACTACTCCATCATCGCAACGGCCAAAGCGCAGTGCACGTTGTCGCAGTTGTGCGACTTCCTGTATGAACTGCGCCAGTCCGGACTCCTGCATCGGGCCAACAGCATGGTGGTCGAGGCATCGCGACACGAGGGCAATCCATCGCTCGAGGTCACGCTTGTTGTCGAGGCTCTGGCACTTGCCAATTCTCCCGCCCGGCCCACTCTGATGACTCCCGAACTCGCGGACCTGCGCACAAAGGACACACACCCCAAGCGCGAAGACTATGCCGCCATCGAGAAGAAGCATCTGTTCGTCCGTGGCTATCGGGAGCCGATTCGTTCCTCAGCCGTCGCCGTCGCACCAACGACACCCGTCGAGAACATCGATGCTGCCGAACATGTGTTCCTCGTGTCGTCGATTGCCCGCGGCGACACGCGCGAGGCCTGGCTGTACGATCGCACAGCCAACAAGAAAAGCGATCTGGTCGAGGGAGGCTCGTTCCAGGCGGCCGGAGTCGACGGGACCGTGGTCAGCATCGGCACCGACTTTGTCGTGCTCAAAATCCGCGACGAGGAATGGCGTCTGGAATTGGGCCAGAACCTGCGCCAGATCAAGAAAAACGCGGGAACCTAGTCAGCCTCGCTGTTTCTGTCGGCTCATCTCACCCACGCTCGGAGATTGTTCACCTCGGCCCAATCGTACGGTTGGTTGCTCGCTGTGGTTCGACTATCATTCTCCCGGGTCGGGGAACGACCCGATGCGTTCACGCAGACTTTGTGTCAGGCTGCCGAGCCTGACAGAGACGGGCATCGACCATGGCTGACCTGCATCACGAATGTGGCATCGTTGCGATTTACCACCTGCCCGATCGCGGCGTGAGTCCGTTGTTGCCCGTTCCCGATCCGGAGCAGGCGTCGCGCTTGGTGCCACGGTTGCTGCTTGACATCCAGAATCGCGGACAGTTGGCGGCCGGGATGACCACGTTCAATTCTCAGCGGAACCAACTCCTGGACACGTACAAGGAAGTCGGGTCGGTGACCGAAGTGTTCCATCTGAACCAGCCGGCGGAATACGAGCGGCAGATGTCAGAGTACGCGGGCCGAGCCGCCATCGGGCACGTGCGGTATGCGACCTGCGGCAAGGACGATCGCAGCTACGCCCAACCATTCGAGCGGCATCACATCGAGAAGCCCAAGTGGTTCAGCTTCGCGTTCAACGGGCAGTTGGCAAACTACCCTGAGTTGCGCGAGGAGGTACTTTCGCAGACGGACTTTCATCTGGCTCGCGAAACCGACACAGAGATCCTGATGCACTCGATCTGCCAGGAACTCTCCGGCGACAAGAGACCCGAACTGCACGAGATGCTGAGCCACCTGTCGGAGAAATTCGACGGCGCGTATAACGTGGTGTTCCTGAACGCGCTTGGGGACATGTTCGTGGCTCGCGACCCGCTGGGCATCCGGCCGCTGTGCTACGCGCAGGAGGGACCGCTGTTCGCGGCCGCGAGCGAAAGCGTGGCGCTCGCGAACATGGGCTTCCGGGCCTCCAGCATCAAAAGCCTTCCTCCGGGGATGGCGGTCATCATCAAGGACTGCCAGATCAAGTGGCGACAGTTTGCTGCGTCACCGCGTTCCGCACACTGTTTCTTCGAGTGGATTTACTTCGCCAACGTGTGCAGTTCGCTCGACGATCGCAGTGTGTACATGACACGCAAAGCGCTGGGCGAGGAACTGGCTCGCCTCGAAACGGTGCCAATCGACGGCGACACAATCGTCGTCCCCGTCCCCGATACGGCCAAGGCGGCCGCGGACAGCATGGCCTTTCAACTTGGCGTGCCGTGCCTCGAAGGGTTGATTCGCAACCGCTACGTTGGCCGCACGTTCATCGAAGGTCGCAACCGCGCGGACAAGGCACGGATGAAATATACTCCCCTTCCCGAAGTGCTTGCGGGCAAGCGCGTGTTGTTGGTTGAGGACACAATTGTCCGTTCCACCACGATGAAGGCGCTCATCTCCCAGCTTCGAGAGCGCGGCCGGGCGCGTGAGGTTCACGTGCGGGTCGCGTGTCCGCCGATCATCGCTCCCTGTTTCTACGGCATCGATATGTCCACGGTCAGCGAACTCTTCGCTCCCCGGTTTCTCCACGGACACGAATTGACGCCCGAAATCGAACAGCGGATGGCCGACGCTCTCGGAGCCGATAGTCTGCACTACCTGCCTCGGGAAGCGATCGCCCGGTGCGTCGAAATGCACTCCGATTCACTTTGCCAAGCCTGCATTGACGGCAAATATCCCACGCCCGCCGGTCGCCGCCTTTACCAGATCGCGCTGTCCAATTGCAACGACGACGCCTGTCCGCCGGACCGACGCACCTACGACGTTCACGACTTCGTTACGGTCCGAACGTAACACGCATGATCGATCAGCACGAAATCCAGATCCGCGTCCGCTACGCCGAGACCGACGCGATGGGTTTCCTGCACCATGCAAACTACTTCGTATACTTCGAGATGGGCCGCACCGAATTGTTGCGCGCGCAGGGCGGTAATTACCGCGAGATGGAAGAACAGGGATTGTTCATGGTCGTGGTGAGCCTCGATTGCAAGTTTCGATTGCCGGCACGATACGACGACCTGCTGACGCTGCGAACTCGCATTTCCCGCGTCTCCGCTGCGAAGTTGGAACACACGTATCAAGTCTATCGCGGCAGCAACCTGCTCGCCGAGGCGCACAGCGTGCTCGCCTGTCTCGATCGCACTGGAAGTGTCCAACGCATTCCCGACGTCTTCCGTCCGGAGTTGCTGCCGAGCGAGATGCGTTGAGCTGCCGGCGACTCCCCGCCGTCCGGCACAATCTGCCGCATGACCGGCCAACGATACGGTTCGCGACCCACCGGAATCCGGCAAAGCCATAAAACTCAGGTCGACGAATCACCGATAAACAATGTGGACCACGCAGGCACGGCGCTGCGGAGGGGAGCGTTTCGCGATCTTTCGTCGCCGCAATGTCTGGCCGCGCGCGGAATCGACGGCCCCGGCGACGGGGCCACCTGTCACGGAGCCACACGTCATGGATCGACGACTCACAGGCTGTTTTCTGGTCACGTCCGTCGCGGTTTTCCTCGGTATCACCGCCACCAGTTGGGGTGCGGCGCCAAGTTGGTTCAAAAACCCGTTCCACAGACACGACGTCTCGTCGTCACGTGAAACGACATCCGGTCAACTCGCTCAAGCACCCAAGCGAGTCCCGCCGGCCAAGCCTGGCCCGACCAAGAGGTCATCCGCCGCCGCATCGAATGGCCATCCAGTTAAGACCCTCGCCGTGGCGACGACCGATGCATTATCCTCCGCGCCGGCGAAGATTCATTGGCAGTCGGACCTGAGAGAAGCCCGGGCCATTTCACTCCGAGAGAACCGTCCGCTGCTGGTCATGTTCAGCGCCGACTGGTGTACGTTCTGCCACAAGCTCGAACGCCAGGCTCTTTCCGATCCGGAACTCGTCGCGTACGTCAACGCCCGGTTCATACCGGTCAAACTCGATGTCGAAGAGCACAAGCGGATCGCCGCCATTTTGGAAGTTGAATCGCTTCCGGCCACGGTGATTCTCAGCCCGAAAGCCGACTTGCTCGGGACAATCACCGGGTACTTCGAGAAGTCGGAGTTCCAGGCGTCGTTGAAGGATGCTCTCGCCCTCGACAAGAAACTTCACCAGACCGCCGCGACGTCTGCCCAGTGATATCGGGCTGGCGACTCAGTCAAATCCCGACCTGCGTTCCCTGCGTTTGCCGCGGGAGACCCGCTTGCAGGACCTCCGGCATTTCGATATCGTCGGGCCATGAGCAGCCCACACACACCGAAAAACCCGGATCGAGCATTTGACGATGATTCGTGGGAGCAGCTGGAGGCCGATTTGTTCGGCATTCCCTACACGAAGGAACACGTGCCGACGCCGGAGGCCGAACCGCTCGAAACCCCTAACGAGCCACCAAGCCCATCCGTCCCGCAGCCAGTTGAGGCGGAGAGACTGTCCGAGCCCGAAGCAGCCCTGAGCCCCGCGGCCGATCTCGAGGCACCGTCAGATGAATTCGGCTTCGCAGAGTCGCCGCCGGTTGCCTCTGTGGCTTTTCCAACGTCCGCGTCGCAACCGGAGGCAGGCGAACCATCATCCGATTCGTATTGGAATGCGCTGGAGAATTTCGATTGGACGCAGCCTTCGGACAGTCGCCCACGGGGACGCGAGGATCGCGGCAGACCCCCGCGAGGTGATCGTCGTCGAGACGAGTCGCGCGGCCCGCGACGTGACGGAGGGCGACATTCGAATCAGCCTCACCGTGGCGCGCCCGCTGCGCGGCCACCGGCGACTGGGCAACGTTGCGCCCCGGAGAGCCAATCCCCAACGCGCACGCCACCGCCGGCTTCGGTCACCGACGATTTCGGTGAGGGGTTGATGGACAACGGGGCGACGCCTGCCTCGCACGTCGCGCCAGACACAAACGTGGGCAGCTTCGACAACGACTCCGACTTCACTTTGCAGCAACCCGCCGAACTTGTGGCGCCAGTCGATTCGACTCCCGGCATTGAACGAGTTGATTCATCGCAAGACGACGATCAAGGAGACCATCGCCGTCGGCGGCGACGACGGCGACGCGGACGTCGCGGCGGAGGGCGCGAAGCGCCTCCAAGCACCGCACGGCCTGCGAGAGAGACACCGGTCGAAGCCGAGCCGAATTCCGAAGCCGACGACGATTGGGCGCAGGATTCCGGCGAGCCAGTTGATGAGTTCGGCAACCTTGACGAACCTCAGGCCGAAACTGTCGAGGAGCCGAAGCATGACGATCGCCGACCTCGTCAGAGGCGACGCGGTCGTCGCGGTGACAATCGATCCAGCCTGGCCGGAACTCCCAACTCAGCGGATCATGAAGCCGTCCATGACGTGGCCTCCGACAGCGAACCATCCGGTGCGGTTTCCAGCAGCAACGAGGACGCCGATTCTGAGGGGGAAGAGCTTGACGTCAGCTATGGTCACGTGCCGTCCTGGGAGGAGGCGATTTCCTACCTGCTGAACCCCAGCCTGGTCGAGGCAGCCACAGCGGCGGATGCGGCACATCAGGCTGACCACGGGCGGTCATCGCGTCATCGCGGACATCGGCGGCATTAGTTTGCGATTGCTTGAGCCTCGCATCGTGTTGAGTTGTGCGCGACCTTTGCCGCTGGCGCAGCCATTCGCCACGAGGATCGACTGTTCGCCGCGATTTTCTCAACGGTTTCGCAATGTCCCACCGGACAGCTCGATTTGCCACACTCGGTTGTAAGGTCAACCAGTACGAAACTCAGCTGGTCAAGGAGGCGCTTTGCCAGAGCGGATACCGCGAAGTCGTTGACGACGAAACAGCCGACGTGTGCGTCGTCAACACATGCACCGTCACTTGCGAGGCTGATGCCAAGGCTCGCGGGTTGATCCGGCAGCTCGCGAAGCGGAACCCCGGCACGCAAACCATCGTGATGGGTTGTTATGCGACTCGCGAGCCTGCGGCGCTGGCAAGTCTGCCCGGCGTTGTCGCCGTTGTCGAAGACAAACGCGAACTGCCGGACGTGCTGCAACGCTTTGGAATTGCCGCGATGCCGCGCGGCATTTCGAATTTCGAAGGACATCGCCGCGCGTTCGTGAAGGTGCAGGACGGCTGCCTCTTGAATTGCACCTACTGCATCATCCCGCAAGTCCGCCCCGGGTTGCGGAGCCGAACGGCCGAGGACATCGAGGACGAAGTGCGCCGCCTGGTGGACAATGGCTACCGCGAAATCGTCCTCACGGGAATTCACCTGGGGCACTACGGCGTCGAGACGAGTCGCGGGCGATCCGGCCTCCCGCCCTTTCGACTCTGGCATCTGATCCGGCGACTGGATCGGATCCCAGGCCGGTGGCGACTTCGATTGTCGAGCCTTGAGGCCGCCGAGGTCGGACCGGACTTTCTGGACATCGTGGAGGACAGCGAACGACTCTGCCCGCATTTTCACCTCTGCCTTCAAAGCGGTTCCGATCGCGTGCTGTTGCGAATGAAGCGTCGCTACCGCGCCCGGCGATTCCTCGACACGGTTGACCACATTCGAAATCGGCTGGTCAACCCGGCGTTTTCGACCGACGTGATTGTCGGCTTTCCGGGCGAAAGCGAAGACGATTTTTGTCAGACGCTCGCGGTGTGCGAAGCGGCGGGCTTCATGAAGATCCACAGCTTTCCGTTCAGCGCACGACAGGGAACGCCCGCCGCCGCGTTCCCCGATCATGTCTCTCCCGAGGTCAAACGCGATCGGTCTCAAAGGCTGGCCGAACTGGAAGGCCGACTGACTCATCGCTATCATCGCTCGCTGATCGGGTTTCCGCTCGATGTGCTCGTGGAATCGAAACCGGCACGTGGCGCGGGGCGAGTTCGGGGTACCGCGTGCCGCTTTGCTGCGGTCGAGTTCTCGGGATCGCCAAACGATGTCGGAAACCTGATTCGCGTCCGTGCGGTATCGGTCGGCGACGATGCACTGAGCGCCTTCCGGGAGATCTCTCCATGTCCCTCCGAGGTTTCATGCCCGACTACCTTTCCGTCCGAGAACAAGATGGGGTAACGATCGTGGGCTTCACGTTATCCAGCCTGACGGAAGAATCGAACATTGATCAGGTTGGGCAGGAACTGTTCTCCCTGGTCGAGCAATTCGATTGTCGAAGCCTCGTCGTCAGTCTGCGAGGTGTGATTTACATCACAAGCTCCGGACTCGGCAAGCTGATCACTCTGCATCGGAAGATGCACCGCCTGAAGGGCCAGGTCGCCTACTGCGAGGTGGAACCGGTCGTGGAAGACATTCTCAAGACCAGCCGCCTGTTCAACTACTTTGTGATCACTCCGGATGTCCAATCGGCCGTCGAGTCGGTCCGGTAGCGGAGTCGCATCCGCAAAGTGACCGCAACGCGGCGCGAGGCGCCTGCGAAGGAGAGACTGCTGTGGCGCTGCTCGTGGACCTCGAAGGCATCGACGGCTCGGGCAAGGGGACACAGGCTCAACGCTTGGTCGAAAGGTTGCGGCAGCAGGGCCACCGCACCGAGTCGCTCAGCTTTCCGCGTTACACCGAGACACGGTTTGGACGTGCCATCGGTGACTTCCTGAACGGCAGCTTCGGTCACCTGAATGAAGTCCATCCATTCCTCGTTGCACTTCTTTTCGCCGGCGATCGCTTTGAGTCGCGAGACGTGCTGCGGAACGCGATTGATCATTCCGACGTTGTCGTGCTCGATCGGTACGTCCCCTCAAACGTGGCCCACCAGGCATCGAAGTGCGAGAGAGCGCAACAGGTCGATCTCACACACGCCATCTTCGACCTCGAGTATCGAATCTACGCCCTACCGCAACCGGATGTCGTCGTGCTGCTCGACCTGCCTCCCGAATTGGCTCAGCAACTGATCGCCCGGAAGTCTGCTCGCAGCTACACCAACCGGACGGCCGACATTCAGGAGGCTGACGGCCGTTACCTCGCCCGATGCCGCGAAGTTTATTTGCGGTTGGCTCGGTCGCAGCCTGGTTGGCATCTCATTTCCTGCTGCGACGGGCCACACCTGCGGCCGGTGGACTCGATCGCGGACGACGTCTGGTCCGTCATTCAGCCGTTGCTGCCGAATCGCGAAACGTGACGAGCCCAGCGCTTCGTGCAATTCCTGCATCCCACGTTTGCACTCCTGCCAATTCGAGGCAGACCGCGCTGATCCGGACCGCGGACGGGAGGCCCCGCGGGAAGGGCCGATCCGGCGAGAAACCTCCTCCGGCGAGGCAACGACCCGGCCGTTCTCAACTCGGCACTGTGTTTGCAATCCAGGGGCTTCGAACGCAGGGATTGTTCAACCACTACGGTTGACCGCGTTCGTTCCGATCGTCCGCTGGTTCCACGACCAGGTTGGATTGACGCGGACGTGCCGAACGTACGGCCCGTACGGGGAAACCCGTTTTCGCGGCCGACTGTGGCTAGTCTGGACCACGACGAACGTCCTGTACTGGGGCGGCAAGCTTTTACCAACGGGAATTCCCTGCGCATTGCGCTGTCAAATTCAAGGGCGTTCCAATGAACGAACCGAGCCGGCCGAAATCGCGTGCTAGAGTTCCGTTGGCTAATGGCATTTCGCGAAGCCGGAAGGAATGATCCCATGGGTTTTCTGAAGCGATTCTTCAAAAATGTGTTTCGTGACGGACATCCGCATGCCGGCACCAGCAGCTTCGAGAACCTGTCCGAGACGCAACTCGAAGCGCACATGCAGGTCGCTCGTTACGGCGACTTCATGCTGACCGATGCCATCCGACCCGCGTTCGATCTGCAGGTTGTTCCCACCAACGGTTACCGGCACGACGTCTATCGCGACCAGGAATCGGGCGTGGACATTCCCGTGCTGATGGCCTCGGCCTCGCGCGAGGTTTTGCTCGATCTGTTCTTTGAACTGCTGGACCCGCTCGGCACCGAAGTGGACCTGGTTTTGGAAACCAGTCACAACCGAAACCATCGCGGCCACGAAGATCTGTACCGCGAACATATCGATCTCCCGATCCTGAAAAGCACGCTGTACGACTTCGAAGACGTGCTGCTGGACGACGGCTGTACCGGCATGGCCGTGCTGAACCCGCACGTCCCGCTCGAAGTTCAATTCGACGAGCACAAGCTGCTCATCATGTATGGACACGAGTTGTCGGAGTTCGAGTACATCCTGCAGGGATTGAACATCCCTCGAAAAGAGGAGATTCGGTTCATCACCGAGGCAGAGCATGTGCATTCCTCAAGCGACGAGTTCCAGCGCCGCTTTGAAGAAATGCGGTACCGGCTGGGTCTGGACGACTGACCCGGTCTCGACTGGTTCCGACAAATCGTCGTCGTGGTTGCAAGCCGGTGAACTCCCTCAACACAGGCAAGCCATGAACGGGTGGAAGAAATCTCTGGCCGGCGTCGCGATTCTGCTCGCCGGCTGCGCCGCACCAATGCACCAGTCGAATGCGGCTCAGTCGCACAAGGTGCCGGTTCACGCGGCGGATCCGCAACCACAACTCGGCCCATCTCGCGGACCAACCACGCCGTCCAACACGCCCGCGGCAACTCCGGCGCCGAAAAAGCCTGTTCTCGATGGGCCGTTGCTCGGTTACCCGCAGGCGAAGTCCGAAAAGCCGCCGACCAGGGTTCCCGATTGGCCGTCGAGCCCTCAGGCGGCGGGACCATCCACGGGTGCGCGTTCCAGCGCCACACACGATCCGTTCACAAACGTCAGTCGATCGTCATTGCTGGACGAACCGCGCTGGGAACGACTTCACCGCAGCACGGATCGGCGTCCGATCGAGACTGCACAGATTGGCGTCGGCCGTGAACGAATCGTCGTCCTGTCCAGCCTGCATGGCGATGAAACTCAGAGCATCGCGCTGGTCGATCACCTGGCGCGGCACATCACCGGGCACGCGTCAGATTTCCACGCGGTGACTGTGCTGTTCATTCGCACCCCAAACCCTGACGGCCTAGCCTCGAAAAACCCGTACAATGCCCGCGGCGTCGATCTTAATCGCAACTTTCCCGCGCTGAACTGGAAGTCGAATCCGGCCAAGCACACCGGCGAGAAACCCGGCAGTGAAGTTGAGACGCGTGTCATCGCACGCCTGCTGACGGATTTCCGCCCGACAAGGTTGGTCCACGTCAAGGACAGCCCGTCTGGCGGATTTGTGAACCACGACGGAGGCCTGCGCGATCTGGCGCTGGAGGTGGGTCGGCGTTCGTCATTGAAGGTGGTCAAAGACCTAGGCCAAGCCACGACGGGGTCGATCGAGAGCTTCGCCGTGACCGAGCTGCACGCTCCCAGTCTGACTCTGTTGCTGCCTCGCGAGCGCAACGATCAAACCGCCTGGGAGAAGTCCAAGGCGGCGCTCCTTGCGTCCATCCTAGGTAGCCGTGATCCATTCGAACCTGATCCGGACGCGGATCGGACACGCCGAACGGCACCTGGCGGCTCATCGAAGGAGACGTCGTGGCGCCCGCGATCGAACACGGCAGCGCCTCGGAGCATCGCGGAGACAACTTCGACGGTGTTCCCGGTCCCCGTTCCCGAGCGCGGCTATCTCGAACTGCCACCACCGCCGTCGCGGAACGCCCGCTGACGGTGGGCACCTCGCAACGCATCAGGCACTCGCGCGGATCGTCGTCCCGGCAATCGGCAAGGAGTCCGCCTGCGACGACGTTTGCGAAAGCAACGTGGCCAGTTGCTGAGTTAACCGCTGCTGATCCTCAACCAATTCCGCTGCCGCGTCGGCGACGCTGGCTTCCTGTTGAGATAACTGCTCCGCGCGAGCCTCCAGCAGTCGCGAGAAGCGTTGGAGGTCGTCGTGCAACCGTCGGAGATCGTCGACGAATACGTCGTCCCGTCTGCCCTCGGGTTCTGCCGGACGCATCGTTTTGAAATGTGGCGCCGGTACGCCACACTTGTCGATTCGCCATGTTGGTTTGTCCGACGCCTGCGACACTTCCCTCAACGCGCCGATCTCGCTTTCGGCCTGACGTTGCCGCACGGATTCGATCAAGGCCCCCGCACCGAGCTCGCAACGCGACTCGAATTCGTCGACCGACTGCAATTCGTTCTCCAGACGATCAACGAGTTCGAGCGCAGACAAGTCTTCGACGGCAGCAGCGATCTCGATCGGTTCCTCAGTCAGGCGTTGGACGTCCGTCGGGATCGCGGCCTGCGGCGGAATCATCCGGGCCGTGAAATGAAACGGCCCGATCTCGATCCGATCGCCATGCGACAGCGCCACGCTCCCGACTCGCCGCCCGTTGACGACCAGCGGCGGTTCGATCGCGATGGATTCCAGCAGCACCTGTTTGCCGTCGACGACGATCAGGCTGTGCAACGTCGGCAGATCAGGCCCGCCCAGCCGCAGGTGACAACCGACTCCCGATCCGATCAAGTAACGGGAGGTGGTCACCGGACGGTGCGGGTAGAGCGTGTGCCCACGTGTCACTTCCAACGTCAAAAGCGTGTCGGTCGTTTCGCCGGGGGTGGAAGGAGGCGTGGAAATCGATTCATTGACTGCCGCAGAGCTGTCGGTGTCGACGGCCATGCTGTCTCCCTCGTGTGAACAGACTGGTGCAGGCAGCGAAGAAGAGGAGCCGACATGGCTCCGGGGATGCGCGTACCGCCCGCAGCAGTTTTGGTTTCGTCATGCGAATTCACGCGGCATGAGCGAAACACGAAGGCTTGCCGGGGTTGGAAAGATTTGCGTCCCAAGCGGGAAAGAGTGAAGAGCGAGCACCACCGGGGCTCCGACCGCGGCAGCGAACTCCGTCCCGAAAAAACCGCGGACACGCGACGATAGGCCGCGTGTCAAACTTTTCCGGTCAGGCAGACCTGCCGGACGTGGCGATCATCTTCCGTGCCCGTTCCTGATCGCGGGCCTTGGCGGCGAAATCAACGTCCGTGGTCGGCCGGCGAGACAGCGTCGACTGCAGTTCGCGCTCGGCCGCGGCGAGGTCGATTTCGCCAGCGGGGATCGCCCGCTGAGTTAGCAGCGTGACCACATCACCCTTCACCTGCACGAAGCCACCATCCACGAAATAACTTCGCATCGCATGGCCTTGCGTGATCTTGAGTTCTCCGTAGCCCAGTCGTCCCACCAGCGGAGCGCGACTGGGCAGGATACCGATTTGCCCGTCGAAAAGCGGGAAACGCAATGCGTCCACTGGCTCGTCGAGGAGCGTGGTTTCCGGGGTCACGACGACCAATCGAAGTTGGTTGGCGCTCATGCCAGTTGTTCAAAAACAGTCTTCAAAAACAAGTCATCTTGTCTCCGGGCCGAAGCCCGAGCAAACCGCCTTCGGCGGTCAGCCCGCCATTTTTTTCGCCTGCTCGGCGGCTTCCTGTACACCACCCACGTACATGAACGCGGCTTCCGGCAGGTGGTCCCACTTGCCGTCGCAGATTTCTTCAAAGCTCTGAATCGTCTCGTCCAGCGGCGTGATCTTGCCGGCTTTGCCGGTGAACACTTCGGCGACGAGGAATGGCTGCGACAAAAACCGCTCGATGCGACGTGCGCGATGCACGACGAGTTTGTCTTCTTCGTTCAGTTCATCGACGCCGAGGATGGCGATGATGTCCTGAAGTTCGCGGTAACGTTGCAACATCTTCTGGACACGCCGGGCTGCGGCATAGTGCCGGACACCAACGTACTGCGGATCGAGAATTCGGCTGGACGACGAGAGCGGATCGATGGCCGGGTAGATGCCCTTCTCTGAAATCTTGCGTTCCAAGTAGATGAACGCATCCAGGTGGGAAAAGGCGGTCGCGGGGGCGGGGTCGGTCGGGTCGTCGGCTGGCACGTACACCGCCTGAACGGACGTGATGGCCCCGCGCGTCGTGGACGTGATCCGTTCCTGAAGCTCTCCCAGTTCCGTGCCAAGCGTCGGCTGGTAACCGACCGCGCTGGGCATGCGGCCCAGCAACGCGGACACTTCGGAACCGGCTTGCGAGAACCGGAAAATATTGTCGATAAACAGCAGCGTGTCCGAGCCGGTGGCATCGCGGAACCACTCGGCCATCGTGAGTGCAGACAACGCCACGCGAAGTCGCGATCCCGGCGGCTCGTTCATCTGACCGAAGACCATGCACGTCTGTTCGATAACGGACCGGCCCGTCTGACCGATTTTCGTGTGCTGCATTTCAAGCCAAAGGTCGTTTCCCTCACGGGTTCGCTCGCCGACCCCGGCGAACACGGAGAACCCACCGTGAGCACTCGCGATGCGGGCGATGAGTTCGGTAAGGATGACGGTCTTGCCTAGGCCGGCACCGCCGAACAAGCCGGCTTTACCGCCGCGAACGAACGGCGTGAGCAAGTCGATGACTTTGATGCCCGTCGCGAAGACTTCGGTCTTGGCGCTCAACTTGCCGAGTTCCGGGGCGTGGCGGTGAATTGGCCACCGGTCTTCGACCGAAACTTCGCCGCGCCCGTCGATCGGATCGCCGAGGAGATTGAACACCCGGCCGAGAGTTCCCTTCCCCACCGGAACGGAAACCGGGGCACCGGTGTCGCGCACTTCCATCCCGCGAACCATGCCGTCCGTCGAGCCGAGCGCAACGCAACGGACGCGTCCGCTGCCGAGGTGTTGCTGCACCTCGCCGGTCAGTCGGATGCGGACGCCCTTCACCTCGGTATCCACGACGAGCGCGTTGTAAATGTCCGGCAGGGATTCCTCGGGAAACTCGGCGTCGAACGTCGACCCGATGACCTGCGTGACGTGACCGATCTTGGTTGCTGCTGTGACCATGCTGGTTGCTCTCGATTTAGTAGGGTGCGTGCAACGCACCGACTCAAAAACGGGTGCGATTCTCGCACCCTACGCCAAGGCTTCGGCACCCCCGATGATTTCATTCAATTCACTGGTGATCTGTGACTGGCGAGCGCGGTTGTAAACGCGGCTCAGGTCGCCAATCATTTCGCCCGCATTCTCGGTCGCGGATTTCATGGCCACACGACGGAAAATCTGCTCGCTGACCCCGGCATCAAGGAAGCACTTGAACAGCCGGGCCTTGAACGCCGCCGGAAGCAGTTCTTCGAGAATGTCGCGAGCCGACGGCAGGAATTCGTACTCGACCTTCGCCCCCCCCTTCGCGTCCGAGGCCGATTCGCCTGCGACGCGGGACAAGGGCAGCAGGGTTTCGATGACGGCCCGTTGACGAGACGCCGATTCAAATCGCACGTAGGCCACGTCGACAAAGTCGATCTTCTTCTGCACGTACAGTTCGATGTACCGGCTGGCGATCGCGTTGACTTCCTCGAACCGCGGCTTGTCCTCGAACTGCGTGTACGACTGATCGACCAAGATCCTCGCGAAACGGCAGAAGTTCAGTCCTCGTTTTCCGGACAATTCCAATTTGATCTGCTCCCTCTTGGCTTGCGCATCGCGCAACCGTTGCTGAAGCAGCTTGATGACGCCGGCGTTGTAGCCGCCGCAGAGTCCGCGGTTTGATGTCAGAACGAGCAGCACTCCCGATTTCAATTGCTCATGGGCTTCCATCAACGGGTGCGAGAAACCGGTCGCGGACGCGGAAAGGTCGGCGGCCAGCTCGCCCAACTTGCGAGTGTAGGCCGCCGCCGCGGTCGCGCGATCCATCGCCTTCTTGAATCGCGCCGTGGCGATCAATTCCATCGTCCGCGTGATCTTGCGGATGTTTTTGACCGCCTTGAGGCGTTTCAAAACTGCTCGGGCTTTGGCCATTGGATTGGAATGGTTGCAGGCTTATGGTCGAGGGCTTATCGCTTTAGGTACGCCACCACGTTTCGCGTGATCGGCTCGTCACGCGGACCGTGACGGCTACATTACTTCTTCTTGCCGGCGGCACGTTGAGCTTTGAACTCGGTCAGTGCGGCCTTCAGCACGTTCTCAGTGTCGTCCGCCAGTTCTCTGGTCTCGATGATCCGATTGCGGACCTCCGATTTCTGTTCGCGCATAAACTGCAGCATTTCCTGTTCGGTTGCAGCGACGTCGGCCACGGGGACGTCGTCGAAGAACCCGTTCGTCCCTGCGAAAATGCTGATCGCCTGGTCGGCGAAATGCAACGGAGCGAACTGTGGCTGTTTGAGCAGTTCGACCATGCGGTAGCCGCGGTCGAGCTGCGATTGAGTGGCCTTGTCGAGTTCGGTGCCGAGCTGGGCGAACGCTTCCAGCTCGCGAAACGCCGCCAGGTCCAACCGCAAACCGCCGGCGACTTTCTTGTTCTTCATGACCTTTGTCTGCGCGTTGCCACCGACGCGCGAAACCGAGATACCGACGTTGATCGCCGGGCGAATGCCCGCGAAGAACAAGTCGGGTTCGAGGTAGATCTGACCGTCCGTGATCGAAATCACGTTGGTGGGAATGTAGGCCGACACGTCCCCTTGCAGCGTTTCAATGATCGGCAGCGCCGTCATCGATCCACCGCCAAGTTCGTCGCTCAACTTGACGGCCCGCTCGAGCAACCGGCTGTGGCAGTAAAACACGTCGCCGGGATACGCCTCACGGCCCGGGGGCCGACGCATGAGGAGCGACAACTGGCGGTAGGCGGCCGCCTGTTTCGACAGGTCGTCGTAGACGACAAGGGTGTGCTTGCCCTGGTACATGAAGTACTCAGCCATCGCCGCTCCGGCATACGGGGCGATGTACTGCAGCGGAGCCGGGTCGCTGGACGGTGACGAAATGACGACCGTGTAGTCCATCGCCCCGTGCGCTTTCAGCGCTTCGACGACGCCGGCGACCGTAGACGCGCGCTGGCCGCACGAGACGTAAAAGCACAACACGCCGGTTCCCTTCTGGTTGATGATCGTGTCGATCGCGATCGCGGTCTTGCCGGTTTTGCGGTCGCCGATGATCAATTCGCGCTGGCCGCGGCCGATCGGCGTCATCGCGTCGATGGCCTTGATGCCGGTCTGCAGCGGTTCTTTCACCGGCTGGCGACCGGCGATGCCTGGCGCGATTTGTTCGACGGGCCGGGATTCGGTGGAGAGGATCGGTCCCTTGCCATCGATTGGATTGCCCAGCGGATCGACCACGCGGCCGACGACGGCGTCGCCGACGGGCACGGACAGGAGCGCACCCGTCGTGCGCACCTCGTCGCCTTCGGCGATCTTCAGGTAGTCGCCGAGAATGATCACGCCGACCGAGTTCTCTTCGAGGTTGAAGACCTGGCCGCGCACGCCGTTCGGGAACTCGACCATTTCGCCAGCCATCGCATTGGCGAGGCCGTACACGCGCGCGATCCCGTCACCGACTTCGATGACGCGACCGACCTCGCTGGTCTCCATCGTGCCGCGAAAGTCTTCAATTTCCTTCTGCAGAACTGAAGCGATCTCGTCCGCTTTGAATTTCATGGAGGCTCCTCTGACGCAAGCGACCCCGCAACTGCTTCAGGCGGGTGCGCAGCGAACTATCGTAGACGGTATCTCCCACACGAATCACCAACCCGCCCAGCAACGAGGAATCGACACGCACCTCGATCGCGGGTTGAAACGCAAACTCCGATTGCAGGCGCTGCTCAATGCCGCGCTGCTCCTTGTCTGAAAGGGGCCGGGAACTCGTCACCAGCACGCGGCGGCGCCCGGAACGCGACTCCAGCAGGGCTCGCGATTGGTTCAAGATCACGGCCAACAAGTCCAGCCGATCGTGGCGGGCGAGGACTCGCAGGAAGTTCGCGAACAAATCGCTCCCCCAACCGGCCACGACCCGGTCCAGGACCGACAACTTGTCTTCCCGGCTGATCATCGGCGACGTGAGCAGCCGATCGAAATCCGGATGCCTGACGAGTACGCCGTCGACCAACTCCGCGAGTTCGTCGAGAACCGAATCGGCCTCGCGACCCGCCGCGTTGACCAGCGCGTCGGCGTAGACCCGCGCCACCGCCTGCGAACTGGGATCTTCCAGCACGCTGCGGATGCGAGCCTGCGCCTTCGGTTTGACTGCGGTGTGCTCCGACATCTCAATTCTTCTTTCCCGACACACTGGCGACCGCTTCCGTGATTAACCGTTCGTGGTCGCCATCGGTCAGCGTGCGGCCGACCACGTGTTCCGTGGCCGTCCACACCACCTTGGTCATCTGACCAAACAACTCGTCCAGCGCCCGCTCCTTGGCACGCTCGATTTCGAGCACGGCCCGCTGCCGGTTGGCTTCGGCTTCCTTTTGAGCCGTGGCCATGATCTCCGCTTTCGTGTGCTCAGCGTCCCGCCGCGCTTCGGCCAGGATCGCTTTCACCTCTTCCTGCACACGATCCAGCTTCTCGGCATGCTGCTCGAGAAGTTTTTCCGCACGCACGCGAGCCGCCTCGGCTTCGGTCAGGTGATGCGTGATGGTCTCCTCTCGCTTCTCCAGCGCGTGAGCCAGCTTCGGCCACGCTGTTTTGTACAGGCCGAACATCAACAGCATGAACACAACGAACGACCAGACTGCGAGGTCGCTTCGCACCTCGGTCGGATCGGGCTTGTGCGTCGGTCCACCGATGTGATGGCCGTCGTGGTGACCGCCGGCCGAGTGCGTTTTCGATTCCCCCGCCGCGCCGGTTTCGGGTTGATCCGATGGCTTGTCGGCGGCCTTCTCATCCGCGCGGGATGTGCCCAGCATCAATGCCAGACCGATCAGGCACACACGTAAAGAAACTTTGGAGAACACGGTGCTTCCTCGCTGTGCAAGCCGTTTTGGATTTACTGTGCCCACGGATTCTGCGTCGAGCAAATGTACAGTGCGTAGAACGTGAACCCTTCGATGAGCGCCGCGGCGATGATCATCGCAATCTGGATCGTCGGGGCGACCTCGGGCTGACGAGCCATGCTCTCCAGGGCGGAGCTGGCCAGCTTGCCGATGCCGTAGGCTGCGCCGATAACGACCAGGCCGGCACCCAGCGCGCCGGTCAAACTGATTGAGGCGTTGTCCGCTGCCATGGCGGGAGTCGCCATCAGGAACACTGCCAGCGCGATCGCTGAGATGTTCAACAACTTGTTCACGGAACTTTCTCCTTTGCTTGAGGGAACGGATGGTGGTTTCAGTGATGATGGACTGCCGCGCTGATGAACAGCGCGGACAGAAACGTGAACACATACGCCTGCAAGAACGCGACGCCCAGCTCGAGCACGCTGAACAGCGTCGACCCCAGGACGCTGATGAACGTCGTTATCGCCCACGAGCCAAACGTGCCTCCCGCCGCTTCGACGATTAACCCCAGGATCGCCAGCAGCACCAGGTGCCCCGCAACCATGTTGGCCAGAAGACGCACGCCCAGCACGCCATGCTTGATTAGCAAGCCGAGCAACTCGATCGCGAAAATCATCAACTTGAGCGGCTGCAGCCACACAGGCAGATGCATGTGTGGAACCAGGTTCTTCCAATATCCAACGAGACCCAGCCGGAATGTGCCGACGACCAGCCCGGCGAGAAAAGTGACGGCTGCCAGCGACAGCGTCACCGAAAACGACCCCGTTGCCGCTCCCAACCACGGAATGATCCCCAGCAGGTTGCAGCCCAAAATGAAGAAGAACAGCGTCCAAAGCACCGGCAGGAACCGATGGGCATCGTCGTGCAGCGCCGGGTGGGCGATCTCATCGCGAACGTAAATCAAGACAGCTTCCAGCGCGTTCCAGAACTTCCCGCGTGGCACTTCCCCATCCTTGATCCGTTCCGCCAACTTGTTGAACACGACGTAAAGAAAAATCGCCACGACGACTTCAAGCACCATGAACTTCGAAATGCAAAGTCCGCTCGCCGGTTCGTACAGGTTCTTGAGTTCGCCACCGAGCGCCTGTGGAATCAGAATCTTGCCCGCCATCGCGTGGTGAAAGTCTTCGAGCGACGCGTCGGGATGCGCCTTGCGCAGGAACGCCGGGACCTCGTCGAGGCTCTGGTAATGGTTCGGCCAGAGTGCCTTCGGCACGTCGAAGTAGTAGGCGTCTTTGATGTGCAGCAGTGCGTCGGCCATGTCGAACCGTCTGGCGTATCTTCCTCACGAAGTCCCCGGACCCGCGAACCCAGCTTGCAGAAACCGCACCGAAAAAACCGTCTCAACCAGTAGCAGCGGCAGGTAAAAGGCGACCATCCAGCCCAGCACTCCCGCCTGCTTCAACGTGGGACTTGTTTGAACCAGCAGCAAACCCAAACCAAACGGCAAAACCATCCGCAAGACGGTCCCAGCCAGAAGCGCCCACAACGCTCGATGCAGACCACGCAACTTTGCGGTCGTTACCAAAGCCAGCACTGCGCCAAGTCCGCAAATCAACGCAGCAATTCCAACCGCGTTGATTCCCTCCACGCCGTGCTTTCCGAACGCAATCCAGGAACCACCCGCAAACACGACGACCGCAGTTCCCACGACAATTGCACACGCCGCAGGCAGCGTTGGCGGCTCCCGGCGACAGATTATCTGAATCAACTTATTCACGAGTCGGCTTCTCCCGCCGCGGCGATTCCGGTTTCTGCTCCCTGTCGCCCACTGCGGACGACGCGGGTTTCGTCCCCTGCTTCGACTGGTTGGCGAAAACCAACAAGTGCCAAATCGCCACGGTCAACCCGAACGCAAACCCGAGCAATGCCAGGAAACTTGTGCCCCAGCGCTGGTCGAGCCATTGCCCGGCCAGGCCGGGCAGCACCATTTCCAGCGCGACCGCCATGATTCGCGACACCCACTCCATAGCCACCCCAATGGGATGCTGCGGTGTCTCGTTCGATCCGCGCACGGCGACCTCACCTGGAAAGAGTGAAGTAATCTAGTCGGCACCTCCGCCGGTGTCAAAGTACACGGGGACCCAACCCGACTTTTCCCGAACGTGGCGCACCCCATTCTCAAATTTGGGACGCAACTTCCCGCGCCCCAGCCCAACTCGGTTGTGCTGGCGACCTGGTTCGCTCAACTCGATCGATTGCCGAACCGTCGCTTCATTCGCGACTTCGATCCTTGCCAAGTGCCGATCCGGGCACGAACATGATTCCTAAGGAACACGACAGCATGCCTGACACTCCTCCGCCTTCGATTCGACAAGATGCCGTTGCCATCTGGCATGCCGGCGTGGCCGCGGTGCGATCCGACCAGTTGGTGCGGAGTATTGTTCGACGGACGGATGACGAACTGACGATATGCGGGCATCGGTTCCTCCTGTCGAAACTGCGGCGGATTGTGATCGTCGGTGCCGGCAAGGCGGGAGTCGGCATGGCCGCGGGGTTTGAAGAGGCTCTCGGCGCGGACGTGGTCGACTTGAAGGTGTCCGGCTGGGTGAACGTGCCGGCCGACTGTGTGCGGCCGCTACGGAGGATTCATCTTCACGCCGCGCGCCCGGGGGGAATCAATGAACCCACCGAAGCCGGAGTGACAGGCACCGAGCGCATCCTCGAATTCGTTGGCGGCATGGAAGCAGATGACCTGTGCGTCGTGTTGCTGTCCGGTGGTGGAAGCGCCTTGCTGCCGGCTCCCGTTCCCACCGTGACGCTGGCCGACAAGCAAAAGGTCACGCGGTTCCTGTCGCAATCCGGCGCGAACATCACCGAACTCAACATCGCGCGCAAGCATCTGTCGCGAATCAAAGGCGGCGGTCTCGCACGAGCCATGCCCGCGGGCACGATGGTCACACTGATCATTTCGGACGTGGTCGGCGACCCGATCGACATCATCGCCTCTGGCCCGACCGCACCCGACTCGTCAACGGCCAACGATGCGCTGTCCATCCTGAAACGATTCCAAGCCGCTCCTCCCTCCGTGCCGCAGGCGGTGTTCGACTACCTTCGGACAGCCGCCGCCAATCCGCACACGGCAAACGTGCCCGTGACCGGTGTCACCAATCACATCATCGGCAACAACGACGTGGCTTTGAACGCGGCGGTGAAGAAGGCTCAGGAGTTGGGCTACACCACGCACGGAGTCCGCGCGCTCGACCAGGGCGAAGCCACTCGGACCGGTTTTGAAATGGCCGAGGTCGCGAAAACCATCCGTGATGTCGGCTGGCCCGTGAGCGCCCCCGTGTGTCTCGTCACCGGCGGCGAACCAGTCGTGCAGTTCACAAAGACAAACCAACCTCGCAAAGGTGGCCGCAACCAGCAACTCGTCCTGTCATCCCTGAATTACTTTTGGGACGACGGCATGGAGCGGATCGTCATTCTCTCCGGCGGCACCGACGGCGAGGACGGCCCCACCGACGCCGCCGGCGCCGTGGCCGATTCCGACCTGATCGCGTCCGCCCGCCGACTGGGCTTGAATCCGAAGTCGTACCTCGACGTCCAGAACGCCTACCCGTTCTTCGAAGCCGCCGGCGGCCACCTCAAAACCGGCCCCACGCACACCAACGTGATGGATTTGCGAGTGACGATCGTCGCAGGCTGAGCGTCACAGACCTGCGATGAACTCGTCCAACGCCTTCCGGTACGCTTCCGGTTGCGGATCGTTGTGGCGGCCACCTCGATTGCGGATGAACTGCTTCGGCTCATTTGCTGCTTCAAACAAGGGAAATCCCTGCTCAATCGGGATCACCTCGTCGGCGTCTCCGTGGCTGATGAGCAGCGGGCCGTGATAGTTTGAGATTTTTCGGAGGGATTCCATTCGCATCGTCATCACGGCCCGAACCGGAAGCAACGGCATGTGCGACTTCGCAACGTCCGGCAACGACGTGAACGTGCTGGTCAGAACCAACCCGCGAGCACCGTCGTTGGCTGCCAAATCTACGGCCACTGAACCACCCAGCGAGTGCCCCATCAGCACGATCTCTCGCTCACTCACACCAACCCGCCGCGAGAGCCATCGCCGTGCCGCTCGCGCGTCTTGCAGGATGCCGGTCTCCGTCGGACGTCCCTCACTTTGTCCGTAGCCTCGATAGTCAACGGCCATCACAGCCAGCCGATGGCGTTGGTTCAGAATCGCCAGCGCCTCACTCAACAGCGTGATGTTGCCGCCGTTGCCGTGAAGAACAAGTGCCACGGCACGTGGTTCGGCATGATCCAGAAACCAACCGTGCAACTTCGTTCCGTCGTCGGCCTGAAACCACGCATCTTCCACCGGAACTTCTGACGGCTGCCACTCACCGGCAGGATACTTCGCGGGCTGGAAGGCCAGAGACCGTTCGAGCGGACTCACCGGAGAAAACCGACCGAGGGACGAACAGCCCGCGCACGATGCGCTGACGCACAGCACGAGCAAGATCGCCTGCCTCGACGTGTGCATGGCTTCTGTCCTGAGAAATCCGCTGGCTGAGAGAGGGGCGGGAATGTACGCAAGGAGGATTCCGGGAGCAAGTTGAAGTTTCAACGGGCGGATCACGGCCTGTCCAACTCGCATTGCCCAGTTTTCCCCCTCCCCATATCATCCCGCCCCACCGTCAAGGACCGAACGGCCGGGTTCCGTCTGCGCGAGGCTCAGGGATGATTCACTCGCGGCTCATGTTCATCAAACACGTCGTGTACGCCGTGTGCGTGCTGGTGCTGGGGTGCGTGCTGACGGAGATCGGTCTCCGCGTGTACGACTCAATGACCGGGCAGATCACGCGCCAGGAAACGTTCGATCGCGGGTTGGTCTGCAAGTCGTGGCATGTGCATCACGAACTCAAGCCGTCGCAGCGGTTGATCGAAAACGACCCGGACACCGGCCAGCCCGTCGAGGTCCTCACGAACAGCCTTGGCCTGCGCGGCGGCGAAATCGCAGTGCCCAAACCGCCGGGTGTGTTTCGGATCGTGTGTCTCGGTGATGAAACCACGCTCGCGACGCGAGTTCCCGAGGCCGACACGTTTTGCTCGCGATTGCAGCAAGCTGTGCAAAGCCGCTCTCGACTGCAGGTCGAAGTGCTGAACGCCGGAGTCCCCGGAGACTGCCCGCTGCTGGCGTACCTGCGTCTGCGGCGATCGCTGTCGTCGCTGCAGCCCGATCTCGTGCTGCTGAACTTCGACATGTCCGACGTCGCGGACGACCATCGCTGTCGGCCTCAGACGATTCTCGACAGCCACGGCGTCCCACTTGCCTGTTCGCACCCGGACCTCGAAATGCCGCGGCACTGGGTCAAGGCGAACGCCAAGATCGATCAGCTCGACGCCGAAGAGCTGTTCCTGCTGCCGCAGTGGGGCAAGCAGAATTTGAGCGGGCTGTGGAAGGAACAACTGCAGTCGAACAGCGGACCGGCGTCGCCGCAAGCACGATACGCCTGGCTCGACGAACGACCGTCGGCCGACTGGTCGCTCCACGTCGACCAGGCGTTCGAGCCGCTGAAACATCTGGCCAACTTGTCCCGCGCGATCGGTTCCGACTTCGTTGTCGCGACCTATCCCGCGCCGTGGCAGGTGTCGCTCAATGCCAGCAACGGCGACGGCGTTCGCCGCCGCGCCGGCGTGCCCGACGGAGCCATCTATCACAGCCGGAGGCCGTTCGAGCAGCTTGCGCAGTTCTGCCGCGATCACCGACTGCCGTGCCTGGACACTTCGCCGCGGTTCCAACACTCGAACCGCGCCGAACGACTTTACTTCCACAACGCTCCCCAGTTCAGCCGCGACGGCCACGACCTCTACGCCACCGAACTGACACGCTTCCTGATCGACAACCTCCGCGGTCCATGGAGCGACACCGCGACGCCGCCGGGGTCGCCGATTCTGCCGGAAGCGAGAGTGTTGCCGAATGGACCGCGGTAGTAGGAGGTCAGAGCTACCGAGGTCAGAGATCAGAACTCTGATTCCTTGCGACTGGCATGTGAAACAGGGAAACGACATGATGACATCGGTTCTGACCTCTGACCTCTGACCTCTGTAGCTCTGCCATGCACGCCATCGAAGCCGCCCGATTGTACTTCGACAAGGCCGCCGATCACCTCGGCCTGTCGGCCAACATGCGCACGCTGCTCCTTGTGCCCGAACGCGAGGTGAAGGTGCAGATCGCGCTGGAGATGGACAACGGCGACATTGGCACGTTCATCGGATACCGCGTGCAGCACAACAGCGCTCGCGGGCCGCTCAAGGGAGGGCTGCGGTACCATCACGAGGTGGATGCCGACGAAGTGATCGTGCTCGCTTCGCTGATGACCTGGAAGACGGCTGTCGTCAACCTGCCGTACGGTGGGGCGAAGGGCGGGATCGCGATCGACGTGCGAAAGCTCAACCCGACGGAACTCGAAAAGATCACTCGAAAGTTCGTCGATGAGATTCACGACGTCGTCGGTCCCGACAAGGACATTCCGGCCCCGGACATGGGCACGAACGCGCAGGTCATGGCGTGGTTTATGAATCAGTACTCGAAGTACCACGGATTCAGCCCGGCAGTCGTGACCGGGAAGCCACTGGAACTGCACGGGTCCGAAGGGCGCGAGGAAGCCACGGGCCGCGGCGTCGTAACCGTGACCAAGGCGTTCCTCGAACGCCTCGGCCGACCGCTCACCGGCGCGACAGTGGCTCTGCAGGGGTTCGGCAACGTCGGGAGTTTTGCCGCGCGGTTCTACCACGAAGCGGGGGCGAAAGTCGTTGGCGTGACCGACCAGTTCGGTGGCGTGTGGAATCCGGCCGGCCTCGACATCCCAACTCTGCTCAACCACGCCAAAACAACAGGAGGAGTGAAGGATTTTCCCGGCGGGCAGACGATCACCAACGAACAGTTGCTGGCCGCGGATGTCGATCTGCTGGTCCCGGCTGCGCTCGGCGGTGTGCTGACAGCGGCCAACGCACGCGATGTCCACGCGAAAATGATCGTCGAAGCGGCCAACCACCCCACGCATCCCGATGCAGACGAGATCTTCAACCAGCGCGGGATCGTGGTCGTGCCCGACATCCTTGCCAACGCCGGTGGCGTGACCGTCAGCTATTTCGAATGGGTGCAGAACCAGCAGCATTTCAAATGGGACTTGCCCAAGGTGCGGCAGGAACTGGACCGGATCATGGTCGAGAGCTTCGACAAGGTGTGGAGTCTGGCTGCCGAGAAACATGTGCCGCTGCGAACGGCCGCGTACATCATCGGGATCGGTCGCGTCGGTCGAGCAACCGTGCTGGGAGGAATCTGATGCCGCTCAACGAAAAGCCGCTCGCCAAGTGCCCGTTGTTTCAAGGCATGACGCCGTCGGAGCGGGCCGAGGTTTTCGGATTGTTGGAAACCCAATCGTTCTCGCCGGAACAAACGATTATCGGGGAGAGGGAATCACTGCAATTCGTCTGGATCGTGCTGAAGGGAACCTGCCAGATCGTCAAGGACACCTCGAACGGCAATCAACGCGAACTGGCCGTGATCGGTGAGAATGACGTGTTCGGCGAGATGTCGTTTTTCTGCGGCGGTGCCCACTCGGCCACTGTCCGGGCCCAGTCCGAAGTCGAAGTCGCCCGGCTGCCTCGCGAAAAATACGACCTCTTGCTCCGCGTTGGCTCGATCGCCGCGTACAAGCTGGCTTTCAACACCGTCGGCGTGCTGACCGAACGCCTGCGGAAGACGATCGACTGGGTTGGCAAGTTGATGGAGAAGTCAGGTCAGGAACCGCATCACGAAGAATGGCAGGACTTCCGGGCCAAGTTGCTGACGGGGTGGAAGTTTTAGCCAGAGCTACAGAACTACAGAGGTCAGAGCTACAGGATGAACCACACGAAACCGTGATTCGATTTCAGCCGCTCAGGGCAGCCCCGACCACTTATCTCTGACCTCTGACCTCTGTAGCTCTGACCTCTGCACCCTCCGGTAGTGTCCTGATTCGGATCGAAAGACGAAGTCTGGTCGTCAAAACAGGACACTCCTCCCCTCCCCCCGTATTGACGCCGCCGGTCGGGCACGGGTATAAACCGACCCTGCCAAAGGATGGCCCGACGTTCCCCGTTCGGGGACGTGCCAGCCGGGCACCCGAGACACTGGCGAAAAGGACTTTCGTGACGTGGTGATCTCTCTTCGCGACTTTCTGGCAGCGGAGTTCGAAACGCCGGCGTCGTCCGGACGGCTCCCGCCTGCTGCGCGATCCGAGGTCGGTTCGACCGATTCGCCTGTTCCCGCTCCGTACCACGCGTTTTGCACGTTTGACCGGTTCACAGGACGTGAGACCCATGCGGTGCCTTTCCGAAACCTCCGCGCTCATCGTTCACGCACCCGCCAAGCTGAATTTGTTTCTGCAGGTGCTGGGTAAACGACCGGACGGCTACCACGAGCTCGACACGCTCATGGTTTCCGTCGGGATTTACGACAGCCTGCGATTCACGGAGGAACCGTCGGGAGGCATCGAGCTGCGATGCCGCGACGCCGGATCGTTTTCCCGGCGCGATACGGATCGCGGCCAGACGCTGACCACGGGTGAGGACAATCTCGTGGTGCGTGCGGCCCGCCTGATTCAGGAATCGACCGGCACCCGGCGAGGTGCGCGGATCGAGCTCTGCAAGCGCATCCCGCTTGCCGCCGGTTTGGGGGGCGGGTCGAGCGATGCCGCCGCGACGCTGGTCGGTCTCAACCGGCTCTGGAAGCTCGGCCTCTCGTCGCCGGAATTGCACGCCCTCGCCGCACGACTCGGCAGCGACGTGAACTTTTTTCTCAGCCCAACCCCGCTCGCCCGCTGTCGCGGACGTGGCGAACAGATCGAACCGCTACGCCTGCCGATCACCCTACACTTCGTGATCGCCAGACCACGAACCGGTTTGTCAACGGTTCAAGTGTTCAAGCACTGCCGGCCGGAATCGACCATGCCGTCTGCAAACGATCTCGCTGACCGGCTAAGCCGCGGCGACTTGAGCAAAGCCGGCAAGCTGCTTCACAACACGCTGCAAGCACCCGCCGAGCAACTGAACGACGAGGTGCTCGAACTCAAACACACGTTCGACCGGCTGCCGTTCCTCGGACACCAGATGAGCGGCAGCGGGACCAGTTATTTCGGCTTGTGCGCCAACCTCGATCACGCCTCGCGCTTGGCCGCCCGCGTCCGGGCCGAGTCCCCCGCAGACTACTTCGTCACGGCAGCCACTTGCTCGCCGTGACACGACTTCTTGAGAGACCCATTCAATCCACACCGTTTCATCAGCCGCATTTCACCGCAGGAGCCCTGCCCTTCATCATGAGTAAAGGAGAACCGCCGTGGAGATCACCGAAGTTCGCATCAAGCTCATGGAAGACCACCAGGAGCGACTTCAGGCTTTTTGTTCGTTGACGTTCGATCACTGTTTTGTGATCCGCGATTTGAAGATCATCGAAGGGACGAAAGGCTCGTTTGTGGCCATGCCCAGCCGCAAGCTGACCGACCGTTGTCCCAAGTGCCGCACGAAGAATCATCTGCGAGCCAGCTTCTGCAACACCTGCGGCAATCACCTGCCCGAAGACCGGGCGATCAAGACCGAAGACGGCCGAGCCAAACTCTACGCCGATATCGCCCACCCGATCAATTCGCGCTGCCGCGAACACATCCAGGCCCTAGTCCTCGTTGCCTACCGCGAAGAAACCGTCCGCGCCCAGCAGCCGGGCTACACCTGCAACTACGACGACTACAGCGACTTCCTTGACGATGCCCTGGAAGAAATCATGGATCTCCCGGCCGCCCGCCCCGCGGCTGCCGCGGCCTCAGGCACCTTCCACCGCCTCGACACCCCGCACCCGAACGTGAACGCCGCCCATCAAGACGCCGCAACCCCTTCGCGCCCGACACAACACGCACCCGTGCGCTCGAACGGCGAGGATGGCTTTGGAGCGGGGATTCTGTAGCACCAGATTCAGACTATCGCGGGTGTGCGTCGCACACCCAAAGTGCAAACAGCCTTCGAGCCGACATTGTGACGGTTCCGCGCGATCCGGTAGACTGTTTTTGATGAATGATCCCGAATCGCTCGAAGTTGATGCGCTCGTTGCGACTTCCGCCTGCTGGGATCGGCGGGGCTGATCCTGCGAAACTTCATCGGCAAATCGCTCGCTTCGGAAAACAGCTTGATGGCATGCCACCGGTCACGGTTTACCGGACGTCCGACGGTGAATTGATGGTCTACAACGGAGTCACAAGAGCCACACGGGCCGCCAAGCTCGCACCGGGAAGGCTCATCCGAGTCGAAGTCATCGGGAAACTGAAATCGAGCGCGAAGAATTACCCAACTGTGGGAGATCGACTGCCATGACAAATCCTGTGCGACAAGAAATCTTGCACGTCTTGGGTGAACTCAGCGAGGCGTGTCCTGAAGTTCGATTTGGCCAACTTCTCGTCAATCTGTCGTACCTGGCGCGTGATGTGTCTCCCGAAGCTATCTGGGAAATGGAAGACGAGGAACTGCTGGCAGCGGCGAAGCAACACTTGAAACAATGGCAGTCCCGCCGCGCCACGCCAGTTTCGTAAACCTCGCGTCATCTACGAGAAGTACCCCACCGCGTTTCTGAACAAGCGCATCCCGTCTCCCTCGGGTCGCAGACCCCGCCGGGTCCATTGCGGGTGTTGAGTAGCATGCAGGTGGCGTTCGGGGTGTGGCATCAGGCCCAGGACGCGGCCGGTGGGGTCGCTCAGGCCGGCGATGTTCGCCACGGAACCGTTTGGGTTGTCGGGAAACGGCAGCGGTTCGCCGCGCAGAGCGGCGCGATCGTCGATCCGTGAGCGCGACTGATCCAGCGGCGCGTAGCAGAGGGCGACCTGGCCGCGCTGACGCCAGCGGTCGATCACCGCCGGTTCGCGCACGACGATCTTGCCTTCGCCGTGCGCGATCGGCACTTCGAGTTCTTCGATCCCGCGCAGGAACACGTTTTGATTGCCGGCCGTGAGCAGCCGCACCCAGCGAGCGGTGTACTTGCCGTTGTCGTTCCACGTGAGCGTGGCGGACGGAAGCTGCCCCGGCGCGGGAGGCCACTCGCCGTCGCCGCCTGGAAGAATTCCGCTCCGCATCAGCACCTGAAAGCCGTTGCAAATGCCGAGCAGCAGCGTGTCGCTCTGCAGGAAATCTCGGAGCACTCCGGCGAGGTGCCCCTTCAACTGCGCCGCACAGATCACGCCGGCTCCACCGTCGTCGCCGTAGCTGAACCCGCCCGGCACGCACAGAATCTGGAACTGCGAGAGCAAGTCGGGTTGCTCCACCAGCCGAAACAAATGCACGCACTCCGCCGTCGCCCCAGCCTGCTCGAAAGCGTAGGCCGTTTCGACTTCGCAGTTGGTGCCGGGAGCACGGAGCACGAGGACGCGGGGAGTGGGCATGGCCGAAGTATGAAGAGTGAAGTGTGAAGAGTGAAGTGTGAAGTGTGAAGTGTGAAGGCCATCGGCGATTAGATTTTTTCACTCTTCGTACTTCACTCTTCTCAATTCACCGCCAGTACTGCCGATCCAACGTCCGGTAGTTGATCGCCTCGCTGAGATGCGATTCCGTAATCCCTTCGCTACCGTCGAGGTCCGCGATCGTGCGGCTCACGCGGAGGATTTTGTCGTGGGCGCGGGCGGAGAAACCCATCTCGTCCATTGCGTGCTTGAGCAGCGTTTCGGCTCCGGCGTCGAGGCGGCAGTGCTTGCGGATTTGCCGCGGCGTCATCCGGCCGTTGAGCGTCGTGCGATCTCCGACGAACCGATCTCGCTGCGTCTCGCGAGCGGCAACCACCTGCGACCGCATCGTCTGGCTGTTCGTTCCCGACTGCGAATCGGACAGCTCACGGAACGGCACGGGAGCGACTTCGATGTGGATGTCGATCCGGTCGAGAAGCGGCCCGCTGATTCGGCCGACGTAGCGTTCGATCTGGATCGGAGTGCAATTGCACTGGCGTTTCGGATCGCCGCGGTAGCCGCACGGACACGGGTTGAGCGCGGCCACGAGCATCAAGCTGGCGGGAAAAGTGACACTGGCCATCGCCCGCGAGATCGTCACCGCCCCTTCCTCCAACGGCTGACGGAGCACTTCGAGCGTGTTGCGATTGAATTCCGGAAGCTCATCGAGAAACAACACGCCGTTGTGCGCAAGGCTGATCTCCCCCGGAGCCGGCACGCTGCCGCCGCCGACAAGGCCCGCGTCGCTGACCGTGTGGTGCGGCGCTCGGAATGGACGTTGCGTCATCAGCGACTTGCCAACAGGCAACCGTCCGACCGCCGAATAGATTTGCGTGGTCTCGACGCTCTCTGCTGGCGTGAGTTCGGGCAGAATCGTCGCCAGCCGCTGAGCCAAAAGCGTCTTCCCCGTGCCGGGCGAACCGAGCATGAGCAGATGATGACCGCCTGCCGCCGCAACTGTCACTGCGCGCTTGGCCGATTCCTGCCCCTTCACGTCCGCGTAGTCGATGTCGTATTTCGCGAGTTCGCCGCGCACCTCATCCCAACTGAACGGCACGGGCGGAATGTCGAGCTGCCCGGTGAAAAAGCCCACGGCTTCGGCGAGCGATCCGATCGGGATCACGTCCAACTCGTCCACGACCGCCGCCTCCTGCGCGTTCGCGACGGGGACGAGCAATCCCGCCCGCTGCTGGTTCCGCGCCGCGATCGCCATCGCCAGCGCACCCTTCACCGGCCGCAGCGTGCCATCGAGGGCCAATTCGCCGACCATCCCGTACCGCTCGAACTGCGGCGACTGAAGCTGCCCGCTGGACGCGAGCAACCCGATCGCGATCGGCAGGTCCACCGACGCCGCCTCCTTCGGCAACTCCGCCGGCGACAGGTTGATGACGATCCGATCGGCCGGCCGCTGGTAGCCGCTGTTGACGAGTGCCCGCTCGATCCGATGCACGCTCTCCTTCACCGCCGTGTCCGCCATGCCGACCAGAATCGTCTTCGGCATCGCGGCCGGCGAAATATCGACCTCGACTTCCACCGGCACCGCCTTGATGCCGAACAGGGAGTACGTGAAGAGCTTCGAGAGCATGCCGAGCATTGTGCCGCAGGCGCAGACTTTTCGCCAGCACCCGCGCGAAGTCCCCTCTCCCCCTTGGGGGAGAGGGCTAGGGTGAGGGGGCCGAGCGGTCCCACGACTCACAATCGCAGACGACGACTCAAAGACGATCCGCCCCCCCACCCCCCACCCCTCCCCCCCGGAGGGGAGAGGGGAGAAGTCAGTCGCATCGTCCGAACGTGCTTGATCGCCGGCGCGAACTCCATCTGCCCCAGCACGTCGCGGTGCAAGTCGGCTCCGGGGGCGAGTTCGATCAGTTCCAGACCGGACTCCGTCAGCCGGAAGACGGCCCGTTCGGTGACGAACAACACATCCTGGCCGATCTCGCGGCTGCGAGCCGCGCTGAACGAAACGAGTTCGACCGCGCGGACGAACTTGCGGATCGACCCTTCGCGCACGATGCGGAGTCGCCCGCCGTCGAGAGTCACGTCCAGACCGCCCGCCGTGAACGTGCCGCAGAAAATCAGCTTGCGAGCCGACTGCGAAATGTTCACGAACCCGCCGACGCCGGCGAACCGCGTCCCGAACTTCGACACGTTCACGTTCCCCGCCGCGTCGATCTGGGCGGCCCCCAGCGCGGCGAAATCCAAGCCGCGTCCGTCGTAGAAATCGAACTGCGCCGGCTGATCGATGATCGCCTGCGGATGCCACGCCGCCCCGAAACTCAACCCGCCCGCCGGCCGACCGCCGATCGGTCCGCTTTCCACCGTGAGCGTGATCCGGTCCAGCAACCCGCGTTCGGCCGCGACATCGGCGATCCCTTCGGGCATGCCGATGCCCAGATTCACCACCGCCCCCGCCCCCGGCGTGAGTTCGTCGCAGGCGCGTTCCGCGATGATGCGCCTCGCGATATGTTCCCCTCTCCCCCCTGGGGGAGAGGGGTTAGGGGTGAGGGGGCCGAGCGCGAGCGAATCTTCGGACCGCCCCTCACCCCCGGCCCCTCTCCCCAAAGGGGAGAGGGGAGTCACGTACGCGCGATTGAACGCCTCCGCAAACGTCTGATCGTGCTCACCCGGTCCCGCGACGACGATGCGGTCCACGAGAATCCCCGGCACGCGCACTTGCTGCGGCGGGGCGGGTTCGTCATCGAGCCGCGCGACCTGAGACAAGACGATGCCGCCCGAATTGCGAGCCGCCTGCGCGATGGCGAGCACTTCGCCGATGATCGCTTCGTCGTCCATCGTCAGGTTGCCCCACGGATCGGCGGCCGTGGCGCGGATCAACCCGACGTGGATCGGGAGCGACTTGTACCAGAGCCACGTTTTTCCACCGACTTCCACGCGCTCGACCAAACCCGGTGGCGTGCGGTCGTTCAGCCGTCCGCCGCGCTCGGCCGGATCGATGAACGTCCCCAAGCCGACGGCCGTGATGCAACCCGGCCGCCCCGCCGCGATGTCGCGGAACAACTGGCAGATGACTCCCTGCGGGAAGTTGTACGCTTCGATCTTCCCGTCGAGCGCCATCCGCCCGAGACCCGGAGCCAGGCCCCAATGCCCACCGATCGCTCGGGCGATCAACCCTTCGTGAGCCAGATGATTCAGCCCGCGCTTCTGCCCGTCCCCCTGTCCCGCTCCGTAGATCAACGTCAGCGAACGCGGCTCACCGGTCGAAACGAATCGCCGTTCGATCGCCGCCGTGAGCGATTCGGGATGCGCCGCCCCGACGAATCCCCCCGACGCGACCGTCCCCCCGTCGCGAATCAACGCGACGGCTTCGTCCGCTGAGCAGAGTTTCGAGTCGCGTGCGAAAGTCATGCCGTCTCCTCCCCTCGCCCCCGCAGGGGGAGAGGGGCCGAGGGTGCAGGGTGAACGCTTCCCGCGCGCCGCCTAAACTGGGTGCCACTGGCGGCTTGTCCGCCAGTGCCAGTCGGTCGATCACTCACACTGGCAGCAACCTGCCAGTGGCTCCCAAATCCAAACTACTTCGCGGCGACCACCGTCAACCAAAGGTGGTCCGTCCGCGTCGCGAGGCCGGTCAGCGGGACTTCGGCCATTTTGGTGATCGCCGGGTCGGTTGTCGACTTGCCGACGATGCGGATCGGGCCGCTCCACGGTTTGGCATCGGCGGCGGTGATCGAGAGTTTCACGCTTTTCGACGAATCCCCTTTCGGCTCGGACTTCGGCAGGGCCGCGGTTACGCCTTCGGGGAGGCCGGTGGCGGTGATTTCGATTTCGCCCGCGAACCCCTGTTCGCGCGCGATCGTCACCGGGATTTCCAGCGGCTTTCCTGGCGTGAGGACGAACGAATCGGCGGACGGCGTGAGGGCGAAATCGGGCCGAGGCGGTGCGATCGTCAAGCGGTAGAAATGCCGCGTGCTGCCGTGCTCGAAGCGGTCGCTCACCGCGAAAAAGAATTCGCCATCCGCGGGGGCGGTAAACGTGAGCTGGCAGTCGAACGATCGCCGCGCTTCGTCGTCCTGCTCTTGCAGCACCTTGCCGGTCGCATCGGTGATCCGCAGCACGGGGTCGACCGGCGAATCGAGCGTGCGGGCATCGACGCTGACCTCCAGCTTCTGCCCCTTGCTGGCTCGCAACCGGAACACGTCCACGTCGCGCGGCACGTCGATGTGCCCCGACACAGTCACCGGGAAGGCAACTTCGTTCGCGTGCTCGCGGTCGTTCGGTTCGGTTTCAACCACGGAGGCATGAGGCACCACGCCGATCGTGGCCACGTTGTTCATCCCCGGCAGGTGCAACGTCAGCGACGCTGCGTCCGAACTCGCGTCGAACGGCAACACCATCTCCTCCCCTCTCCCCCCGGGAGAGGGGCTGGGGGTGAGGGCACTCGGCGCAGGATTTGACCCCAGATTCCACCCGATTCCCTTCACGCTCCCGCTCGACCCGCGTGAGACCACCGACGGGTGCGCGTGATCGACGAACGGACCGGTCGCCAGCGTGATGCGGTACACGGCACCGGCGGCACCGGCGAACGTGATCGACGAATTCGGTTCGACCGGGAACCCGAACACGCGGACGAAGTACGTCCCATCGGCCGGCGCGGTGAAGACGATTCGCGGGTCGAGGCCCTGGTCGTCGTTGTTCTGTTCCAGCACGCGACCGGCCGGCGACAGGAGTTGCAGCACGGCGTCGATCGGCGAACCAAGCTGTCGGTTCGCCACCGCATCCGCCACCAGCGTCTGCCCCGCCTTGAGCGGCACTGCAAACACATCCACGTCGCCATTTTTTTCGAGCACGCCGTTGACCACGGCCGGAACGGCCGGGACCACCGTCGCCTTCTTCAAATCGTCGTTCGGTTCGACTTCGATCGTTTCCGGCAGCGAACCGATCACAAGCGGTCTGAGCGAACTCGCCCCCTCCGCGTTGAACAGCCGCAGCCACGCGACGCCCGGTGCGGCTTTCGCGCCGATCGCGATCGTGAGCTTCCCCGATTCGCCGACCTCGCCCTTCACGTCGTCACGGCTGCACCAGACTTGCACTGGTGCGGCACCCGCGCTGCCTCCGATGGCGACTTCGACAGTCTGACCAGCGGCACCACCGGCGGGGAACAAATGTTTGACGTCAGGCGGAGCGGCAACGACCGCTGACGATAGACAAAACGCAACCGCGCTCGTGAGCGCGAGCGAGCGGGCAAGCGGCACGTCGCACCTCACGACATCAACTCGGCGATCGGTGCCGGGTCGCTGACGAGGTGGGCGGGGCGGCCTTGCGGGGTGTAGACGATTTTGTCGGGGTCGATCCCCAGCTTGCGATAGACCGTCGAGACGAAGTTCTCGGGCGACAGGATGCGTTCCACCGCGTTGTAGCCCGCACGATCGGTGGCACCGACGACCACACCGCCGGGAGTGCCGCCGCCGGCCAGCATGACCGACATCGCGTTCGACCAGTGATCGCGGCCGGCGTCCTTGTTGATTTTCGGCGTGCGGCCGAACTCGCCCAGCACCAGCAGCAGCGTCGATGACAACAGGCCGCGCTGTTCGAGGTCCGTGATCAGTGTCGCCAGCGTGCGATCGACCTCGGGCATGCGCTTGTTGAACGTCTCGAAAAGTTTCGTGTGATGATCCCATCCCCCCTCGTTCAGCGTGATGAATGGCACTCCCGCTTCGACCAACCGCCGAGCCAACAGCGCCCGCTGACCGAACGAGTTGCGACCGTACGCTTCGCGGACTTCGGCCGGTTCGCTGTGGATGTCGAACGCCTGCTGAGCCTCCTTCGATCCGACGAGGTCGTAGCCTTGCTGGTAGTACTCGTCGAGAGCGTTCACCGGGTCGGCGGCCGCTTTTTCGTTGATGCGGGTCAGCTTGTCCACGGCCGCGCGCAGGTCGCGTCGCGAATCGAACCGGCCCTGCGCGAGGCCATTCGGAATGGCCACGTCGCGGACTCGAAACCCGGAACTGTTCGGATCGCCCGAGACCACGAACGGCGCGTAGGTCGCGCCGAGGAAACTCGGTCCGCCGGAGCGGGTCATGCTCGGCAGGCTGAAGTACGCCGGCAGACCGTTCTTGTGCCCTCGTTCGCTCGCCACGACCGAACCCATGCTCGGATGGAAGCTGACGAACGCGCCGCAGCCGACCGGAATTCGCGGCGGAGCTCCCGTGACCATGTAATGATTGCCGGCTCCGTGGTTCCCCTGATCGTGCCGGATCGACCGCACGACCGCGAACTTGTCCGCGATCGCCGCAAGCTTCGTCAGGTGCTGCGAGAAATGGACGCCAGCGACCTTCGTCGCGATCGGATCGAATTCACCGCGCACTTCGGTCGGCGCGTCGGGCTTCGGATCAAACGTCTCGTAGTGAGTCGGCCCGCCGTCGAGCCACACCAGAATGCAACTCTTCGCCCGCGGCCCCTCCGCCGCCGAGTCCGCTTCCCCCGCGAGGCTTCTCAACCGCAGCAGGTCCGCCAATCCGGCTCCAAACATCCCGCCGAGACCGAACTTCAGGCAGTCACGTCGCGAGACACCTTCGCAGTTGCGATGCGTGGGCATGTCAAATCCTTGGCAATCCGAGGCAGGTTGTCGTGGGCGGGTCGTTCGCGTGGGCACTCATCATATCGACGAATGCCGGTGCAACTCTACTGAGAACTGCCAAAAAACTACACCCTGGAATCAGGGTGAGTGCCCGCGAAACACGCGAAATGACGCGAAAAAGGGAGACAAAGAATTTGAACACTCATCTTCGCTGATCGGCGCTGATCCTTGCCAAGTGATTACGATCAGTGTCGATCAGCGAGGATCAGTGTTCCTAAACCGGTCGTCGATTGTCATCGAACCGGTGCCGACTTGTTCGCGCTCTTTCGCGTGTTTCGCGGGCCAGCCGTATCACGTATCGTCCGTTTCGAGGATACCGGTACCGAAATCGTCGTCGGGTGAAGGCGATTCGACGACTTGCACGGATGCCGCCAAAGCTGGCGGCGGCGCGTGCGAGGCCGTTTCGCCGCGAAGCAGATCGGGGTCGGTGGCGTGTTGCAGCGTGTGGTCGGTGCTCGACGGATCGACCGCGCGGCACGATTCGGTCAGGCGGGCGGCGATGTCGCGGAGCTGGTCGCGCCACGCCTGCGGATCGACATTCGGCGGCGTGAGCTGACTGAATTCGCCCAGCAGCAAAATCAGACGCAGCAGATGACGGAAGATCAAACCTTCCTGCTTGGTCAGGTCGCGAGTGCTCACGTACTTGAAGAAGTCGCCGCCATACTCCAGCAACTCGCCCGCCGACCACACGGGCCAGACGGTCACATCGGTGACGTTCGGGAAGCTGTGGTCGAACAGCATCCGCAGTTTCTCGGCGAGCGCGGGAGCGAACTTGCGTTCCTCGGGGAGCGCGTCGGGGTCCCACTCGGGGTACAAGTCGCCAGCGGGGAGGATGCCACGCTGGACGATTTCGATATCGACGCGAGATGTGGCGAGCGGCCCGGGGGGCATCCGTTTCGGGTTCGGCACGCGCACCGAACGCAACAGCGACGGCGGCAGTTCGAGGACGCTTTCCCACATCTGCATGCGCTCGCGCTCGTCGGCGATGTCGAAATGGTTGAGCAGGAACATCCCGTACAGCGGGTTCATGCTGCGGAAGACGAAAAGCTGTTCGAGCCGTTCCGTCGGCCGAGCTAGCACCGGCCGATACCGTGGCCGTTCCGGTTCCGCCTCCCGCGGCGCGACCACTTCGCCGGTCTTTGCGGTCCATTTGGCATCGAGGGCGGCCTGGAGTTGTTGCTGAATCCATGAGGGTTTTTGCGGCGACGGTGGATTCCTGTTCCCCTCTCCCCCTTGGGGAGAGGGGTTAGGGGTGAGGGGCGATCCGAGCGTCGGTTCGCGCCCCGACCCCCCACCCCCGGCCCCTCTCCCCAAAGGGGAGAGGGGAGAATCAATTGTCGGTGGTCCCGGCTCCAGCTTGATGAACTCGCCCGCGTGGAGCGTGAGCAGCATCCGTTCCAGCTCCCGCTCGCCGGCGTCGAGATGTTTGGGATCCATCAACCGCTTGCGAACGAGCGCGCGCAACCGATCGACATCGGGAGACAGCTGCAGCAGGTACGCGAGCAGCCGCCACGGAACAGGACCGCGGCTGACGAGGTCTCCCGGCGGGGCGGTTCGCAGCTTGTCGAACTGCTGCTGGCTCCAATACTGCCGCTCGGGGCTGCGAGTCGGTTCCTTTTTCTTGAGCGACTTTTTCTCCTTGAGCACCGCCGGGTCCTTGCTGTCGGCGGGGAGCCGATCAAATTTTTCTCGCCAGCGAAGAATCTTCACGTCGTCCTCGTGAGGCAGCGCGTAGACGAAGCCCTGTTTGTCGAACTGCGGCCGGCCGGCGCGACCGAACATCTGGTGCGCGGCACTGGGGTCGAGAAGTTTTTGCTTCCCCGGCTTCCCTTTCATCAGCGACGGCAGCACGACGCTGCGAGCCGGCAGGTTGATCCCGGCCGCGAGCGTTTCGGTGCAGACGCAAACCGACAGCAGTTTCTTCTGGAACAGCTCTTCGACGATGCGTTTGTACCGCGGCAGAACGCCCGCGTGGTGGACGCCGACTCCGCGCAGGAGGACTTGCTTAAACTTCGGCCCCGCACCCTTGGACCAGTCGTGTTTCGCGAGTTGTTCCGCGAGCAGCTTCTGCTGTCCGTCCGCCAGCATCGCTTTGCCTTTGAGTTCTTCCGCCGTGTTCCAGCACTCGTCGCGGTTGAAACAGAACACGAGCGCCGGCGTGCGCCGCGAAACGTCGTCGCCGCCGGCCAGTTCCTCCAGCAACTCGTTGACCGTATTGTCCGGCACCCAGTGAAAGCTCAGCGGCACGCGGCGGTCGGTGCTCTGCACCAGTTCGAGGTTGCGGTGATGGCACTGCCGCAGCCAGCTCAGGAACGGCACCGAATTGCCCACGGTTGCGGAGAGCAAAAGCAGCCGGACATTCTTCGGCAGCAGAGACAACGCGAATTCCCAGACGATGCCGCGTTCGGGGTCGGAGAAGCTGTGAAACTCATCCATCACGACGGCCGAGACGCCCGCGAAGTCGAACCGCGCCTCTCCCCCCCTTGCCAACGGGGGGCTGGGGGGGTCGGTTTGCGAGTCGACGTCTGATTTGCCGTTCGCCCCCCCCTGCCCCCCCTTCGTAAGGGGGGGAGAATCTGCTTGCAGCAGCCGGTTGAGCAGAATTTCCGCGACGACGACGAGCACTCGCGCGTCCGGGTTCACGCGGCGATTGCCCGTCACCAGCCCGACCTCTTCCGCCGCAAAGCCCCACCGCACGGCCGCCCGCTGCATCTCCGAGAACTTTTGCTCCGTGAGCGCGATCAGCGGCGTCGTGTAGTAAATCGTGCGGCCCGTGTGCAGCGCCTCGAACGCGGCCGCTTCGGCGATCAGTGTCTTCCCCGTCCCCGTCGGCGTGCAAACGAGCACCCCCTCGTCCGTCGAAAACCAGGTCAGCAGCGCCTGCTCCTGCACCGGGTACGGCGAGTACGGAAGCTGGTCGAGATACCGCAATGCGAGGTCATCACGGGAGGGCAGGTTTTCAATCGTCGGGACCATTCGGTTTCCAGGCCAGTTCCCTCTCGCGTCGGAAAGGGGCGACGAAAATCAATCCTTGAACACAAACTCCGGCGTGTTGAGCAATGCCCACATCAGATCTTCAATGGCCTGGCGGCGGGAGGTGCCTTCCTTGTCGAACAGGGACGTGGCGAACTTCGCTTCGTCGTCGGTGGGGAAGCGGGCGTAGATCGAGAGGTACAGGTCGTCCACGATCTCGCGCGGCGGCCGGTCGCTGGCCGCGAGTTCGGCGGCGCGGCTGCCGTCAGACGTGACCTTGGTGAACAGCCGCTCGTTGTTCATCAGGTGCAGAGCCTGCACGACGGTCGGGCTGCTGACGCGCTCGAACGGCGGGTCCTGGTTCGGGTCCGGGCGGCCGAAGGCGTCGAGGAACAGCGAGTCGATTCGGTGCGTCCAGATTTCCTTCGAGCGCGAACCGACGGGCATCGCGGAGAAATTTTCCGTCGTCCCCGTGATCTGGCTCAGCGAATCGAGCAGCACTTCGGCTCGCAAACGCTGCCGGTAGTGACGAGAATAATTCCGCGAATCGACCGCGTTGCGGTCGTTCGGGAGCGACGACAGGCCGTACACGTACGACGTGGCGATCCGCCGGATCAGGTGTTTGATATCGAACCCGTGATCGCGAAAGTCTCGCCCGAGTTCCGCCAGCAGCGGGCCGTTCGACGCCGGGTTCGACGCACGGAGATCGTCCACCGGTTCGACCAACCCGCGCTCCATGAAGTCGGACCAGACGCGGTTGACCATCGTCTGCGCGAAAAAATCATTGTCCGGCGACGTCACCCACGCCGCGAGCACTTCGCGCGGATCGTCGTCCGGCCCGACCGGCGGAGCCTTCCCAAACAACGGGCGCGGTTCGAGCACCACCCCCGTCAGCGGATGCTTGACCGATCCCTTGCCGCCGGTGAACACGATCTCCTCGCTCCCCGAAATCGGCGGCGACAGCCCGGTCCCCTTGCGACCAAGCCGCGAAAAGTACGCGGCGAAGCTGTAGAAATCGTCTTGGGAAAAATTCTCGAACGGGTGGTGGTGGCACTTCGCGCACTCCAGCCGCACGCCGAGGAAAAGCTGGCTGACGATCGTCGTCAGCTCGTCCGGTTCGCGCCGATCGCGGAACAAGACGACGTTGCCGTCGCGGAACGTGCTGCCCCGCGCGGTCAACAACTCGCGGACGAACTGATCGTACGGCATGTTCTTCCGGAAGGCGTCGCGAATCCAGCCGTCAAAATTGAACACGGCCTTGATCCCCACGCGATACGGATTCGGCCTGAGCAGGTCGGCCCACTTGTTGGCCCAATGGTCCGCGTAGTCGGGGCTGACCAGAAGCTGATCGACGAGCACGGCCCGACGGTCCCTCACCCCCGACCCCTCTCCCGGAGGGAGAGGGGAGGAAGTTGACAGGAACGCTCGCGCTTCATCCGCCGTCGGTACTCGCCCGACGATGTCGATGTACGCTCGCCGCAGGAACGTGTGGTCGGCCACCGGAGCCGACGGGGTCAGCCGCAGGCGTTCGAGTTTTTTCCAGACGTGCTCGTCGATGAAATTGTGACGCGGCAGCGTGGCGAAGTCGCCAGGGGAAGCCGTGGCCGGATGCGGGACCGACACGGTGCAGACGGCGACCAGGCCCATGTATCGAGCCATCACCGCCGCTTCGCCGGTGATGTTCTGAGCCGTGATCGTCCCCGAATCGTCCACGGCCGCGATGCCGCTTTCGTTTGACTGGAACTGCGACAGCCGCGTGACATCGCGCGTCGATCCGTCACTGTAGTGCGCCGTGATCGTCAACCGTTGCCGCTCGTTCGGCGACAGGATTCTCTCGGTGGGCTCGATCGTCACCTTCGCCAGCTTGGCGATCCCCGGCACATCGCGCGGCATTCCGGCTCGAATCCAGCGGAGCAACGTGTCGTACTCGGCACTCTCCTTCGCCAGCCGCTTCCCGCCGCCGTGCGGAACGGCCGCGATCGGTTTCCGCAGCAGCAAGCTATCCTCCGGCGACGGCAAGAACACGCGCCGGCCGCGCCCCTCCTTCGTTAGCGATTCGTAGTCGAACTGCGGATCAAACGCGAGTAGCGACAGCGCGAACCCGTTCTGCCCCCGCGCCTTGCCGTGACACGCCCCGGCGTTGCAACCGGCCCGAGTGAGCACCGGCAGCACATCCCGCTCGAAATCCGGCACGTCGTCCGCAGCGAAGCTTCCGCGCCCGATACCGATCACCGCCAGAACCAACATCAACACCGCAACCGTTCGCATCATCGAATCTCCGTCAGTCGTCCGTCGTGCCAACTATCACAACGTCTCGCCCAAGAATGTGCAACGGCAGTCGAGCCGCATCACGGACCGTGGCACCGGCGTCCCGCCGGTGGATCACAGGGGAGACGCCGGTGCCACTGTCCATCGAGTTCGCGGTTGCTCAGTTGACGGCAGCCAGATTAAGCTGCGGCGAAACTCTGGCAGCCCAAGAAGGAGCACCGCACGTCATGGATCAGACTGAACGAGAAAAGTTGCTGGCCGATGTCGAGGCGTTTTGCGAGGAGATTCGGCCGGTCGAGGACATTTGCTACCTCGAACATCGGTTCAACGATCAGGCGATCCCGCTGGCGAAAAAGCACAACCTGCTCGGCATGCTTGTGCCGAAACAGTACGGCGGGCGCGAGGCCGACGCGGTGACGTACGCTCGGGCGCTGGCCCGGATCGGGCGCGAAGGGACCGGAGTGCGCACGCTGTTTTCCGGCCACAGTTCCATCGGCCAGGCTCCGCTGATCGCGTGGGGGAACGAAGAGCAGAAGCGACGCCTCCTGCCGGCCACGGTCTCCGGCGACAAGATCATGGCGTTTGGCCTGACCGAACCGGACGCGGGATCGAACCCGCGCGAACTGACGACGACGTATCGTCGCGAAGGCAACCGGTTCGTCCTCAACGGCGTGAAGTACCTCATCTCGAACGGCGCGATCGCGCACGTCATCGTCTGCTTCGCATATCCCGAAGGCGGCGGTGATCGGATGAGCGCGTTCCTCGTCGAAACCGATCAACCGGGGATCGAAAAAGAGCAGCTTGTCGCCAAGATGGGGATGCCGACGTGCGACACCGCGATGTTTGAGCTGCGAGACTACCCGGTGCCGGTGGAAAATCTGCTCGGCGACGAAGGGAACGGCTTTCGGATCGCGATGCACACGCTGGTCAGCGGTCGGCTGAGCGTCGCGTCGGGGAGCCTGGGCGTGATCGAGGACTGCCTGCGCGAAGCGATCGACTACGCCTGCCAGCGCAGCCAGCATGGCAAGTTGATTGCCAAGCACCAGCTCGTGCAGGACCACATCGCCAAGATCGAAATCGCCCGCGCGGCGACCGAAGCCATCGTGATGTCGGCTGCCGCCGCCAAGGCCGCGAGCACCGCCGACACGTCGAATGCGGAACTCTATCGCCGCGCGGACCTGCTCGTCGCCGAAGCCAAGTTCTTCGCCGCGAACGCAGCTTGGAAAGCGGCCGATCACGCCGTCCAAGTCCTCGGCGGCCGAGGCTTCTCGACGTTGTATCGACCAGCCCGGCACCTGGCCGACTCGCGCGTGTGCCGCATCTACGAGGGAACCGACGAGGTGATCAAGCTAAAGATTGCCGCAGCGCTGATGGGGAAGGAGTTCGAGGCGTTCCGGTAGCGCGCCTCCGTAGGACGGCCTTTCCAGGCCGTCTGCCGGCCCGGAAGGGCCGGCCTACTTTGACGACATCTCCGCACGCACGCGGGCGAAGGCGTCGCCGATCACCTTGCGGGCGCCGGCGGCGATCAGGCTTTTGCCGATCGGCTTGAGCAGGCCGGAGATTTCTTGGATGTCGGCCGACCACGCGACGCGAGTGCGACCGGCGGACGAATCGGCGGCGTCGGTGAGCGTGAACGTCGTTTCCAGCTTCACACCGCTGCCGACCCCTTTGCTGACGATCCGCATCCGGGCGAGGTCCGGCCGCCGCGATTCGATCAGGTCCAGTGTGATCTCCAGCGTTCCGCGCACGAACGAAAACCCCGGTCGCACCTTGAACACGATGCGGGTCGGCTCGGTGGCAATGACCGTGTCGAGGTCGGGCATGCAGCGCAGGAGAAACGACAGATCGGTCAACCGCGTCCAAAGTTCGTCTTGCGGCGGCGCGAAGTTTTCCGTCCCGTCCAGATGCAGCAGCACGGCCGTCGGCGAACCGGCGGCACCGTCGCGGGCAGAGTTGACGGTCGGCAGAGATTCCTGATCGGCAGGCATGATTTCGCCACGGAGGATACGGAGCCGCGCCCATGGCCTCAAGCCCGCCAAGCGGTCGCCACCGCGAACCGCTCGCGACGCTTCATCCCCAGCGCGACTTGCTGTAGCATGGCGTCCCAATCTCAGCGACATCACCCCGGCGAAACAGGGACCGTTATGACTCAACTTTCCCAGCCATCCGCGTCCGGCCGCATGCGACATCCCAAGGGGCTGTACATTCTGTTCTTCACCGAGATGTGGGAGCGGTTCAGTTATTACGGGATGCGGGCGCTGCTCATCCTGTACATGACCAACCATTTTCTCTGGATGCAGGAGGATGCGTCGCGTGTCTACAAGTGGTACACGAGCCTCGTGTACTTCACGCCGCTCGTGGGCGGGTTCCTCGCCGATCGGTATCTCGGCAACCGGATGGCCGTGATCATCGGGGCCGTGCTGATGGCGATCGGCCACTTTCTGATGGCCTTCGAGGCGTACCCGATTTTCTTTTCGGCGCTGCTGTTCCTGATCCTCGGCAACGGTTTCTTCAAGCCGAACATGTCGGTGCAGGTGGGGCGGCTGTACCCCGAGGACGACCCGCGTCGCGACTCGGCGTACACGATTTTCTACATGGGCATCAATCTCGGCGCGTTGTTTTCGCCGCTCGTCTGCGGCACGCTCGGCGAAACGTGGGGTTTTCACTGGGGCTTCTCGGCGGCCGGCATCGGCATGGTGATCGGCCTGCTGACGTACCTGCTGGGTCAGAAATGGATCGTGGAAGTTTCCGGTGGCAAGAAGCAAACGCAGGCGACCGACGGCACGGAGTCAGTCAGCGAAACAGCGTCCAACGGAGACGTGGGCCTGCCGTTCCCGGGGATCAGCAAAGCCGGACCGTGGATTTTCTCCGTGATGGCTGTCGCGGGAATCGTCGGCGGGCCGTGTGGCTGGTTGCTCGGCCATGTCGATCTCGACACGATGCTGTTCAGCGTGATCTCCGGAGCCGCGCTGGCGATCCTCGGATTCGTGTTGTACGTCGTGCAGGGAGTCGCCCGCGACCGGACGCTGGCCATCGGCACGCTGATGATTTTCGTAATCGTGTTCTGGTTTGCCTTCGAGCAAGCCGGCAACACGATGACTGTGTGGGCCGACAAGCACACCGACCGGTACGTGTTCCACTTCGGCGATTCCGCGGGCATCGCGCCGCCGACAACGGGACTGGCGTCGCTGGAAATGCCGGCGAGTTGGTTTCAATCGTTCAACCCCACGATGATCGTGCTGTTTGCCCCGGCGCTCGCCTGGCTGTGGGTGTGGCTCGGCGCGCGCGGTCGCGAACCGTCCACGGCGATGAAGATGGCGATCGGCGTGTTCTTCGTCGGCTTGTCGTTCGTGGCGATGGTGATCGGCGCGGTGCTCGAAAACCGACCGAGCGAGGTCAAACTGGCCGCGTTGCCACCGGCCGCGATCGTCCAAGACGGCGCGTTGGCCTACGAAGATGAAGAACACGGCCGGGCGCCCTACGCCGGCGGCCGGCTGAAGTACGACGCCTCGTCGCAGACTCTGCGAATGCGCGGCGTCCTCCCCGACCTCGACCGCGATCGCATCCTCGGCGACACGACCGACTCCAATTTCCGCCGCGTCGTTCACGACCTGGTCGCCAAATCGGAGGAACTGGCAAAACGGGCCGCAGCCGCGAGTGGCGACCCAGCCGACTCCGCAGCGCCCGGCTCATCCACCGACGTGCGCGTTCCGCTGGCAAAGTTGCCGGACGGGTTCGATCTCACTCGTTCGAGCGTGGACGGCGTGCGATACGACTCCGACCGCGGCGAACTCGTCGCCACGAAGCCGCTTCGCGACCGGGACGAAAAGCGCCTGCGTCTGGCCGGAGCCGACCCCGGCCTGTTGACCGCGCTGCAGGACCTTCACGTCCAATCGCTGCGACACCGGGTCAGCGTGTTCTGGCTGTTCCTGAGCTATTTCCTGCAAACGATCGGCGAACTGTGCCTCTCGCCGGTCGGTCTGTCGATGGTCAGCAAGCTGGCTCCCGCGCGGTTCGCCACGCTGCTGATGGGCCTGTGGCTGTGCAACAGTTTCTTCGCCAACTTCCTCGCCGGATTCATGGGCGAATACTGGGGCAAAATTGCTCCCGTGCCGTTCTTCAGCATTTTTGTCATCGTGTCGCTGGTGCTGGCCGCGGTTCTGTGGCTGGCCACTCCGGCGATTCGCAAGTTGATGCACGGAGTGCATTGAGAACGCAACTCGGGAGGGCGAGGCTCCTGCCGAGCCGGAACTTCCGAATCGACTGCGGCTCGGCAGGAGCCTCGCCCTCCCACTTTGCTCACGGTTCGGGGCGGCTACTTGATTCCGCCGCCTCTGGACCACGCACGGCCAGTTTCGTAACCTGACGCCTGCGGCTTTGCGGCCGGAATCGCAATCTCGGCTGAGGTGGTTCACGTCATGATGTCTGTCCGACGATCGCTAGAGTCTGCTTCAAAAGTAACCCGTTGCGTAAGCGAGGGCATTCGCCTTCTGGATGCTCCGACGCCTTCGCTGACGCTTCGGGTTACTCGCAAGGTTTTGAAACCCACACTGCTGATCGGTGTCTGTTGCTGGTTGAGCCTCGCGCTGGCACGTGCTCAGGCGGCCGATCCCGTGCGGGTCCGGCTCGACAACGCCAAGGCTTCGTACGTGGAGGAAATTGAAAGCCAGCGTAAGGCCCTCGTCGATGCCCTGGATCGCAAGGAGGAATCGGCGCGGAACGCGGGCAACAAGAAACTCGTCGATCAGGTGAAGGCCGAACGCGAGGCGTTTCTCAACAACGGCACGCTGCCGAAGGCGGTTCCCACGACGGCATACACCAAGTCGATGAGCCAGGCGAAGGTCAAAGTCGAAGCCGCCTTCGTCGCGGCGGTCAAGGAATACGTGATGGCCAAGCAGGACGCCGAGGCCGACGCCGTCGAGAAGGAAAGGAAAGACTTCCTCGCCAACCCGCGCACGACCTCGGACCTCGATCGGCTGCTGGTCAAGAATTCGGTCTGGTCCGGTCCCAAGCACAACGATCCCTCGCCCAAGGTGCCCAAGGGAGCCACCTTCGACGTGTCGCTTAGAATCACCAATCGCTCAGGCAAGCGATTTGAGGGTTCGCTAAAGCTTGGCGAGAGCAACACCGTCAGCGTCGAAGGCACGGTGGATGGGAATTCGATCGAGTTCGCCTCCGAGAAAAAGAAGGCGTTCGAGCACACGTTCAAGGGCAAGCTCAAGGAGAAAACCCTCGAACTTACGTTCGACGGCACGAGCAACTACGGAGACAAGGTGAAGGGAACGGCGCGGCTGACGCTGTCGGAATCGAAATGAACCAACCCTCGCGACCGCTGGCCGACTACCCCGTCGTCGTCACGCTCCCAGTGCAGTGGGGCGAACAGGATGCGTTCGGGCATGTGAACAACGTCATCTACTTCCGCTGGTTCGAGACGGCTCGGATCGCGTACGGGATCAAAGTCGGACTGGCCACGCGCCGCGATGGCGCAATCACCGGACCAATCCTGGCGGCGGCGAACTGCAACTACCGCCGACAGGTGAAGTACCCCGACACGATTCACGTTGGAGCCCGCATCACGAAATTCGGCCGCACGAGCCTCGTCATGGCCTACGCCGCGTTCAGCGACGTGCAGCAAGCCATTGTCGCCGACGGCGATTCGACTCTCGTCGTGTTCGATTACACGGCCAACCGCCCGCGCCCGATCCCGGACGAACTGCGGCAGGCGGTCGAGCAGCTTGAAGGGAAGACTTTTGGTGATGCGACAAAGTAGCTCGATTGCCGACGCGGAGAGGCGGGGACGCGGGGACACGGAGAACGCTCATCCTCGCCAAGTCTCCGCGTCCCCGTGTCTCCGCGTCTTGCTCCTGTTCCTGGTCGTCGGTCGCACCACGACTGCGGCCGACGACGACTTCCCGGCGGAGTTGACTCACTTCGTTGCGGCGCAAGGCAACCCGATCTTCACCGGCGCGGGACCGGGATCGTGGGACGTGAAGATTCGCGAGCGGGGTTGGATTCTCCGCGAAGACGACTCGTGGCACCTCTGGTACACCGGCTACGATGGCTCGCCGGACGGGATTCGGCTCCTCGGCTATGCCAAATCGTCCGATGGTCGAACCTGGACGCGGCACCCGAACAACCCGCTGATCCGCGACCACTGGGTCGAAGACATGATGGTCGTGAAGTATGACGACACGTACTTCATGTTCGCCGAAGGCGTGAACGACCATGCTCAGCTTCTCACGTCAACCGACCGCATGAACTGGACGCGACGCGGCACACTCGACATTCGCCAACAGCACGGCCAGCCGCTCAGCGACGGCCCGTTCGGCACACCGACGGCGTGGCGCGAGAACGACACGTGGTACCTGTTCTACGAACGCCGCGATGCCGGCGTGTGGCTCGCCTGGTCGAAGGACCTGAAGGTTTGGACCAACGTGCAGGACGACCCGGTGATCGTCCCCGGCCCCGACGACCACGACAAACTGATGATCGCTCTCAACCAGATCGTGAAGCACCGCGGCCGCTACTTCGCCGTGCTTCACGGGACGGGCGACATCGACAAGCCGCGCCAATGGTCCACCAGCCTCGCGACGTCTCCCGACTTGATCCATTGGAAGAAATACCCCGGCAACCCGCTCGTACGCGAAAACAAATCCAGCGGCCTCCTCGTCCCCGACGGCACGAGCTTCCGACTCTACTCGATGCACGAACGAGTGGACCTGCACCTGCCGACGGGCGGGAAATCGCAAACTCCAAGTTCCAAATCTCAAACAAATCCAAAAACCAAAATCCAAAATCCAAAATCTCCGTGATGCTCACCGTCTCCGAAGCCCTCGCGGCCGTGGTGGCCGAAGTGGAACCGTTCGCGCCCACGCGGGTGGCGTTGCCGCATGCGCTCGGGTTGGTGCTGGCCGAGGCGGTCGTGGCGGATCGCGATTCGCCGCCGTTCGACAAGTCGTTGATGGACGGGTACGCCGTGCGAGCCGCCGACGTGGCGTCGGGCAAAGCGCGGCTGACGGTGATCGACGAGGTGATGGCCGGGCACGTTCCTTCGCGCACGGTCGAACCAGGGCAGGCGACGCGGTTGATGACCGGCGCGCCGCTGCCGGACGGGGCTGATGCCATCGTGCAGGTCGAGCACACGCGCGCCGTGTCCGCCAGCTCCCTGGTGGCGGGGGTCGAGCGTAGCGAGCCCCCCGGCTCGGTCGGTTTCGCACTCCAACCGCCCTACGAAATCGAAATCGACACGTCGCCGGTGTCGCCGGGGCGGAGCATCCTGAAGCATGGCGATTCGCATCGGGCGGGAACGCGAGTCCTCGAACCCGGCCGCACGCTGCGTCCGCAGGAACTCGCCTGCCTGGCCGAACTCGGGCAGAGCCACGTCGCCGTGCATCGCCGACCGCGCGTTGCCGTACTCGCGACGGGGGACGAACTGGTCCCGGTCGATCGCGATCCGGGTCCCGGACAAATCCGCAACTCGAACGAAACGATGCTCGTGGCCCAACTGAAACTGGCCGGGGCCGAACCCGTCCCGCTCGGCATCGCCCGCGACGAACGCGACCACCTGCGCGAACGGATCGCGGCGGGCCTGGAGTACGACCTGCTGCTCCTCTCCGGCGGCGTCTCCGCCGGCAAGCTCGATCTCGTCCCATCGGTGCTTGCCGAGTTGGGCGTGCGGCAGGTGTTTCACAAGGTGAAGATCAAGCCGGGTCAGCCGCTGTGGTTTGGCACGTTCGGCTCGGCCGCGCAATCTCCCCCCCTTATGAAGGGGGGGCAGGGGGGGTCGGGTCCGACCAGCGACACTTTCTTCGCGCCATCGACCGGGCCGGAGCATTTCAGTGAGAGTGAAATCGGCGAAGGATTATCAACCGTCCACGTTACCCCCCCTGCCCCCCCTTCTCAAGGGGGGGAGAAACTGCGGAGCGGGTCGCCTCCGATGCATCACACCTGCCACGTTTTCGGATTGCCGGGAAATCCGGTTAGCAGTATGGTCTGCTTTGAACTGTTCGTCCGGACGGCGATTCGGCGGCGCATGGGAATCGCGCCCGCCGAACCGCGGCCGGTGCAGGCCCGACTCATGGAAGAGCATGTCGCGCGCGGCCCGCGTCCCACGTATCACCCGGCCTGGCTGGATCACGATTCGTCCGGCGCGACCGTGCGTCCCGTGCGGTGGATTGGTTCCGCCGACCTCACCGCCACCGTGTCGGCGAACGCGATGGCACTGTTTCCCGCCGGAGACCGCACGCACCGCGTGGGGGAAGTGCTGGACGTGTTTCCGTGGTGAGTCGAGTTGAGAGTTGAGAGTTGAGAGTTGACAGTTGAGAGACGAGAGACGTGAGACGTGAGGAAAGACTCGCTTTCGCACCCGTGCTATCGACTCTGGACTCTCAACCCTCAACTCTCAACTCCGTTCAAAGATGAACCCATGCCCGCGACC
>Ga0233424_10000284_pt1 | contig 69007 bp, 71 predicted proteins | sample Watercolumn_Towu_FD_181011 | JGI IMG/M metagenome (GOLD analysis project Ga0233424, IMG submission 181011) | Freshwater microbial communities from Lake Towuti, South Sulawesi, Indonesia - Watercolumn_Towuti2014_125_MG | ecosystem: Environmental > Aquatic > Freshwater > Lake | place: Indonesia... | reverse complement strand
TCACCAGCAAGATCGCCGACTTTTTGGACAATGCCGTGGCGACCGCACGAGAAGTGGAAAACGAAACTAAGCGATACCTGCTTTTGCACCTTTTAATCAAATTCATTCTGTCGTGCCGCCAGTTTGGCAAATTTACGCACACCCGGGACACGCTCGACTTGGAAGCTCGCAAGTGGGAGTGGCCGCTTAGGAGTAAGTCGCACGCCCCGAAAAATCTGCGGATGATCCAAAATCCCATGCTCACTTTGGAAAAATTAAAAGACGAAGTTAATCATGGAATTTTCGACAACCACCAAGACAATGAAATACACCAAAAAGACGTGTTTGATTTCCTCAAGACTGTTCAAGGTGATGTTATTTATTTTGATCCTCCTTACCCTGGCTCTTCTGCCTACGAGGTTGAGTATGGGATTTTAGACAACCTGCTCGTGGGCAAAAAGCTGGATAACAAACCGAGCGGATTTTCAAACAAAGACGCTGACGATTTTCTAGAAAGAATGTTTGAGGCCGCAAAGCACATTCCCCAATGGATCATCTCGCTTGGCCAAAACAAAGAGGATATCGGTGTGAAGCCGGAAAAATTATTGGCAATGGTGCAGAAGCACCGTAAAGCCGAAGTGCAGATGCTCGACCACAAGTGGTCGGTATCAAATGCCGGTGGCCGCAATCAGAGCAATAACATCGAGTACATGATCGTAACCGTATGACAAAAACAAAAGCACAAATTAAGACGGTGAAAATTAAGGAATGCGTTCCGAACTCTTGGAATCCCAACGAGATGAACGCACGCCAATTTTCATCGCTTAAAAAAGCCCTGACCCGATACGGCCAGACCAAGCCGATCCAAGTCGGTGTCTGGCCAAACATGAAAGTCAAAGACGGTTACGTGATTGTGGGCGGCTTTCACACATGGAAAGTGCTCGGGGAGCTCGGCAACACTGAGATCGAAGCCAATATCCACGAATTCAAAAACGAGGACGAAGCCAAACTCTACGGATTGACTGACAACATTCACGGGTCCAACCAGCAACTCAAACTCGGCAAACTCGCCTACGAACTGACGCAAAATGGCTACTCGATCAAAGAGATCGCAAGCAATCTCGGCGAGGAGGACGTGAATGTCAAAGACGCGCTTGACCTCGTGAAAGACGAAATCGAAAAGAAAATGGTCGAGCTCAAGAAAGCCGAACGTGAGAACTTTGTCGCCCTGAACTTCATTGTCGACAAAGACCCGAAAGAAGCCGCCGATGAATTTATAAAAGCCGTCACCGCATTCGCAAAGACCAAAGGCGTAAAGGTCGGCAAAGTAAGCAAAGATATCAACGCCCACCGAGAGACCATTGCCCTTATCAGTTTCAACGTGACCAATCCGCAGAAAACCGTGATTGACGAAGCGTTGGCAGAGGTCGCCAAAGCCGAGAGTGTGAGCGAGAGCAAGGCACTGGAAATCATCTGTTCAGACCGCATTGCGGAATTAAACGGAACTAAACGGAACTAAAATGGCCAAAAATGTCGACATACAAAACGAAAAGTATCAAGAAGCGGTTCGCCTCAAATACAACGGCGAGTCGTATATCGTCATTGCCAAAAAGCTCAAAACCCCACTTTCAACCGTACGAAAATGGTTCATGTTCGGTGGACTGCTCAAAGAGGAATACGACAAGTTCCGTGACGAGCAAAACGAACTTAAGAAAGCAGATGCCCAAGAGATACTGCGAAAGAACCTTGCTGTTGCCGCAAGCATGATGATCGCCTTAATGGGTAGCTCCGATGACAATGTTAAATTTCGCGCCGCCAAAGAAGTCCTCGACCGAGAACTCGGAAGCCCGAAAGAAACGGTCGAACATCGGGGACTATTTGGAACAGACCTAAGCTATGAACAAATCCTCCGAAAAGCAAGAGAAAAAACACCCCCTCCAGATGGTTAATGATCTGGTGGAGGTGATGAGGATTTGCGACGCTGAACCGCAAGAATTCATCGAGAGATGTTTATCAATAAAAACCAAAGATCAGCAGACTGTTCTTTTACACCTGAATACCGCTCAATCCCTGATCTACAACCGGATCAAGAAACTAAGAGCACAAGGTAAGCCAATACGCATGATTATCCTTAAGGCCAGACAAGAAGGAGTCTCAACACTCTGCGAAGCCCTGATCTTCGAGAGGACTGCGAGGTTTGAGAACACCAACTCGCTTATAGTCGCCCACGAACCGGAATCAACAGACGCAATCTTTGCCATGAGTAAGCTGTTCTACGACATGCTTCCCATGTGGGCGAAGCCAATGCGCCGGTACGACAACAAGAAGCAGATGGTGTTTGAGAATCCCGAGGAAAAGACAAGGACTGCAGACCCGGGACTCCGATCACGAATGGTCATTGCGACAGCCGACAAAGTGAAAGTGGGTAGAGGTTTAACCCTCCACAACTTCCACGGCTCCGAGGTGGCGTTCTGGAAAAACGCAAAAGACCTGATGCTCTCGGCACTGCAAGCAATCCCGAATCTGCCCAACACTGCCGTGTTTCTGGAATCAACTGCCAATGGCTTCGGAGGCGATGGCGAATACTTCTACCGAACCGTGCAAGACGCACTAGCCGGTAAGAGCGAGTTTGAGCTCATCTTCCTGCCGTGGCACCTGATGCCTGAATACAGTCTCGAATTCACCAGTGATAAAGAAAAGATGAGGCTTTCCGAAACATTGGACGAATACGAACGAGGTCTTAAAACAAAAGCCAAACTGATCCTAGAACAACTGAACTGGCGACGCTGGGCAATCCAAAACCTCTGCGGTGGCGAGGTAGACAAGTTCAAGCAAGAGTATCCGGCAACCATCGAGGAAGCGTTCGTGGCATCAAGCAAAGCAGTCATTCCAAAACAGTACGTGGAAGCCCAGAGCAAATTCACCCGGGCCCCGATACGAAAGCTGGATGACATCGTGATTTACGAGGAACCCAATCCGAGACACTTCTACAGTCTGGGTGCAGACCCAAGCGAAGGAATCGGACAAGACGACTCGGCGATCACGGTAATCGACAAGATGACCGGACGTGAAGTCGGAAGCTACGTGGGACAGATACAACCAGACCTGTTTGCCAAGAAAATCAAACAGACTGCCGAACTGTTCAACGATGCGCTGGCTGTCATCGAAATAAACAATCACGGACTGGCGGTAATAAACGCTCTCAAAGCCGAGTACGGCAATCTTTACCAAAGAACCGTATTCGACAAAGTCACTAACACCAAGAGAAAGGAACTGGGATGGAAAACCACCCAAACTACCAAACCCCTCATGGTTGACGACTTTATTGCCGGACTGCGTGACGAGGAAATCGGACTATCAAGCCCGATGACCGTAAGCCAGATGATGACCTTCGTACACACCAATGAAAGCAACCGGCATGGCATGGGAGCGGAAACAGGACAAAAAGACGACTGCCTTATTTCAGCAATGCTCGCATGGCAAGGACTCAAAGAACTGCCAAGCGCAATGCCAAACCAACGCAAAGGTCGATCAATAAAACTTTACTAATATGGCCAACACCAAAGAACTGCAAAAATATAATACCGAGTACGATGAAGCGAAAAAGAACTTCATGTGCTATTTCAAACCTGAATTTGATCGGGGTTATAAGCTATTCTCCTCTTTCAACGGTGATCGTGCCGTAGAGCTGGAACAAACCAGCGATGGCGAAGTGTGGCAATCCAACGTCTTCATTCCACAAGTTTTCGCATACATCAAAACCTTTTTGCAAAAGACTGTCGGCATTACTCCTGACTTCAAGCTTGAAGGCAAAAATAGCGAAGCGGTCAAAGACCTGATCTTGTGGCTCTGGGAGATTGGCATGAGTGACGACCTGATCGATTACTTCCTACAGGTATTCATTTGCGGAACGACCATTGGCAAAGATTTCCTCAAAAAAGAGACCAAGAAAAACAGAAAGAAAGAGATTAGCTTCCTCGACAAAATCAAGAAGCTCGTCTTCAAGACCGAAACGGCAAAGATCACGTTTCGTCCAGACTTTGATCCGGTAGACGTGTACAACTTCTACCCACACCCGAGGATGAAAAAGATGGCCGATCCATTCCCCGTATTTCACCGGTATGTGCTGACGTTGGACGAAATGAAAGCCCAATACCCGGACGTACCTGCCAACACGTGGGATCAATTCGTGGACAAGGACGGCGAAGTTATAAAGTCCGGTGGCGATACGACCGACTATGCCTACGTGCGAAAGGAAGTCCTGATCCAACTGCGAAAGAGCCTCCGAGAAACAACCAAAACCTCCACACCAATCCAAGTGCCAGTCTCAAGCGATAAGCTCTTTGAAGTCGTAGAGCGATGGACTGACGACCACTTCTGCGTGTTCCTGCCGATGGACGGAACACCAATCGAGATCAAAGACAACGACAACCCCTACGACCACCAACAGAAACCATACTCCCGAACTGGCTTCTTCCCCCGACCATTCTCATTTTACTGGCTTGGCATTCCAAAGCTTGTAGACCACCTGCAAGAACTTTTGAACTCTATAACCAACCAACGGGTAGATGCCGTGACCATGAAAATACACAGCATGATTGCGGCCGCGCCAGTGGCTCTCCCCGGATATAAGCAATCAAGCATTACCGTACGGCCTCTCGGAATCCTATGGACGAATGATCCGAACTCCGTACGTGAGCTGAAGTTTGGAGATGTAAACTCCTCTGCGTTTGTAGAACCAAACCACATCAAGGAAGCGATGCGGATAGCAATCGGCATAGACGAATACACCACGACTGCCGGTGCAGATCAAAAACAAACAGCGACCGTTGCCTCATTCATGCGAGAAGCAACGCTCGAAGGTGTAAAGCTATTTCTCATCATGCTCCGCAATTCCTACGTGATGCACTTTGAACACTGGATTTGCATGATGAAGCAATTCTGGACAACCAAGTCCGTAATGCCAGATAAGGCCGTGGCAATTCTGATGCGTCATGGAGTTATAACCGAAACAGACGAAAACACCGAAGGAATTTTTGATTACGACTACGACATGTCGCTTGAATCAACATCGAGTCTTGCTACATCCACAGAACTGCGAAAATCCAAAGACTTGGAACTCTGGGGACTTATCAAAGACGTGAACGAACTGACCGATCCGGAAACCGGAACGGTGTATTCCGTAAAGAAATTTAAAATCCTGATGAAGCTCTTTGAGGATTACGGCTGGGAACCGGACAACTACATCAGCGAAACCAAACAGCCACCCATAACACCACCGGCAGACCAAGGATCGCAACCGGCCGCAGTACCGCCCGGCGAAGCACCGGCAGTCGATCCGGCCGAGCAAATGCCCGGTAGTGAGATGGGCGCAATGCTCGGCAATGCCATGAGGCAATAACGCATATGACAAAGACACTCAACAAAGAAACAGAAGCGACAATAAGCAACTTGTACGAGACTAAATATTTTGAAGCATTGTCCGAGCTTATCGCAAGCGAACTTGAGATCACCAAAACATGGCTACTCAACAAGCAACTGACTGCAGACGAGATTCGGTTTTATCAAGGTCGAGCCGAAGGACTCGGAGTCATTCTCCTGCAGATCAAAGCTATCCACGATGAACATATGAAAGCACCAACTTAAAAATAAACCTCAAAGGAAATCGCCAAAATTTTGAGAGGTTCAGCTGGCCTCTTAAGATGGGATTTCTGGCGATTTCCACATCTTGAGAAGCCAACCGAGCCTCCACAAAGGGGCTCGGTTTATTAAATCAACGGACACCGAAGTAAGTCTGAGTGAGGTCAGACCTAACAAGGAGCAATCCGTTGCAATAAAGCCTATGGACAACAAAAACAATTCCGGCGCCGATCCGAACGCAAAGCCAGAGACTCCGTCTTTTGACGATGCAGTCGGTAAGGAACAACCGGTGAATTCCGTTCCGTCGGGCACTCCGAGCGGAGACCAACCTGACAAGAAACCAGACGCCCCGGTTAAACCCGAGGATCAATCTGGCGTAAAGCCAAACGATAAGAGCCAAAGTCCCGATGGGAAGCAACCCGAGGGCGACAAGTCCTTCTGGGGCAAGTTCAAGAGCGAGGAGGATGCCAAACGCTCTTATGACGAAGCCCAGACCAAGATCATCGAGCAAGGCAAAGAGCTTAATGAGCTCAAAGCCACGAGTGAGAAAAACGACCAGTTCCTCGCAATACTCGACAAGGCATTGGTCAAGCAACCGCAACTGGCCGAACAGCTGAAAGCGGCACTCGCCGAAGCCATGAAAGCCAGCGATGCAGAGCCAGTAAAGGACGAGCCCGATATCGAAGCCATCCTCGACAGGAAACTTGAGGAGCGAGAGACCAAGGCAAAGACGAAAGCTGAGATCGACAAATGGATCGGTGAACACGAGGACTTCAAAGACCCAGAAGTGGGTCACCAAGTGCTCGACATTATCGAGAAAGAAAAACTCCCGTTCAATGCCCGGACACTTCAACTGGCTTACGACTCCATCACAAAGGATTCGCAAGCAAAGAAAGCGGCCGATGAAGCTCTCAAGAAAGAGGAGGTTAAGAACCTCGAGCGAGAGAACGCATCCGGTGTTGGCGGTGGCTCACCAGCCACCAAGGGCAACACACCACAAGACAGTCCCTTTGATGACCTTGTGGGATCAAGTATCAACCCCAATAAAGTCCGGTAACGCTTATAAGATTTGAGGTCTCGTGAGCGGTTGCCGGTCTGTAACAACCACAACCTATGGCAGAACCTACCCACATTATCGGATCGAGGAACACCCTGACGATTGAACAATCTCAGCGTATTCCCGATGTCGATGACAAAATCTTCCTGCTTGAACCGGGAGATTCACCGCTCACCGCCTTTTTGACTCAAATCGGAAAGGTCGCTGATGGCGGTGGCAAGTTCAAGGGCATGGCTCTACAAAAAAGAGTCGTGTACAACCCGGAGTTCACTGAATACGAGGATCAGTACTCCGGTGTCTGGGCGCAGATCAATAATGGTGCTGGATATTCGTCCGGTGCCACTGCTCTCGTCGTAGACAATCCAAGTGCCGCCATTTTCACCAAGTTTGATCTGATTAAAAACACTCGAACCGGTGAAATCATGCGTGTCACAGCAGTCGACTATTCGACCCAAACTCTTACGGTCACTCGTGGAGCTGGTGCGACTGCGGCCGCCGCTATCAACGATAACGACTGGCTCTTGGTCATCGGCCCTGCGTTTGAAGAAGGATCGAAGTCCGGTGATTCCAATACGACCAAACTCGTAAAGGTCACCAACTATACCCAAATCTTCAAAACGAAGTTCGGGGTCACCCAAACCGAAAACGCTTCGAAACTCTATCCGCAAGGCAACCCCGGTGCGGACTTGAAATACCTGCGCGCAAAGCACGGTATCGAACAAGCAAAGAAAATCGAGCGCGGATACTGGTTTGGCGAAAAGAAAGAAGTCACCGGTCCCGATGGCAAACCGTTGCGTCTCACCGGGGGCATTCTTGAAGCAATCGTTGCCGCTGGCAATGTGCAGGATGAAGCCTCTTCGTCTCTCACCGAGCCGGAGTTCCGCTCGTTCTTGCAGAACTATGCCTTCAAGTACGGCTCAAGCGAGAAGTATTTCTTCTGCGGCAACACCGTGCTGGGCTACTTGGAGTCCTTTGCGACTTCCAAGATGTACATCGTGCCGAGCGATAAGACCTACGGAGTAGAAATCCGTAAGTTCCAATCGTCATTCGGAACTTTGAACATCGTTCGTCACCCGATGTTCGACAACCAGTACGCCGGTATCGGTGTAGTGGTCGATCTCTCCACGCTCAAGCATTGTCCGTTGAATGGCCGAGACACCATGCTCGAAACCAACATCCAAGACAATGACGCTGACGAGGAAGTCGATCAGTACAAAACCGAAACTGGCTTGCAGAGAGTCAACTTCGAAAAGAACGCATTGCTCAAGGGCGTTGTCTAAACATCAACGGCTCTGCTCTGACTCGCTGGCTTTCACTCATGTGGAGGCCAGGAGTAAGAGCGGATGCCAAGAATTAAAAACTTAACTCACCAAACTTATGGCCAAATATAATTCACACATCAAATCCTTAAAGATCGTTCTCAAACCGGCAATGCCGACATTTGAGGGCGGAACTAAGGTCGGCGACGTGCCGGGCAAATACGCCCAGTTCGTTGACGGTCAATTCGAAACGCAAGACGAGGAGGTCATCGAAAAATTGGAGTCATTGCCAACATTCAAGGTGGACTTCTGGAAAGTCGATGAATCCGAACAGTCCCAAGACAAAGAGCCGGAGGTCGACGGCGACTTGCAGAAACACACCAAGAAAGAGCTTCAAGCCCTGGCCGAGGGAAAAGGCATCGAGCTTGATGGATCAGAGACCAAAGATCGTCTGATCGAACTCCTGCAAGAGAAGCAAGAAAACTAAACCATCCACGCTTATGGCAATAGTATCCGCAGACCTAAAAGAATATAAGTCCAACGCCACGAATTCAGACGGACAAGACATCTCCGCAACCGAAGTCGTGGACAACGTGGACAATAACCTCTTCACCGACATAACCGGCGATGAGGCGGCGGCCGGAGGTACGGAATACCGAAAGATATTCCGCAAAAATACCCACGGTTCACTCACGTGGCAAAACGTCGTGTCATGGCTTTTGAGTCAACCGACCAATGCCGCTCTATCATTCGGCTTCGGAATCAACCACGTTGACGATGCTGATGGAGCGCAAGGCAACATGTCAGCATTTGGCGCAAACGCTGTTGTTGCAGTTGTTTCTGATGGTGCTGATACCAGACAGATCACTGTTGTCGGCGAGGATGCATCCGGTAACAGACAATCCGAGAACTTAACCCTCAACGGCACCACTGAAGTTGTGGGGGCTTTAACGTTCTCAAAACTCTACGGCGCATATGCGGCTTCACTCTCCGGATCACGAATCGTAACCATTCGACAAGGATCGGGAGGCACGACCCGAGGCACTATCGGAGTAAACAAAAAGATCAGCTTTATCTGGTACGGAAAGAAATATTCCGGCGGATCACTGGTCAATGCCGAGGGTGGCGACATGGCAAGCAAAGCCGCCGGTATGAAAAGCGGCGACATTGCGCCAGCCGGAAACTTCGGTCTCTGGTATCGCATTACATGGCCAGCTGGGGCCGGTGCGGTAACCGCAAACTCAACCCAAGTGAAATCTGATGGCGACACCGCCGCATAAAGAACTTATAACCTATGGCCAAAACTTTCCTCACCAAAAAGAACAACGCCAAAAGCACGATCACTGACAACCCTCTCGGATCGGGGGCGACGACTGTGAACGTGCAGTCTGGCGATGGGGCAAAGTTTCCGGCCGCCCCATTCCACGCAACGCTCTACACGACCGATGCGGCACTGGGAGAGATTGTAAGAGTCACCGCAAAGTCCACTGATGCCTTCACGATTACAAGAGCACAAGAAGGAACCAGTGCTCAATCGTGGGCGCAAAATGCCCATCTGGAATTACTGGTAACAGCAAAGCTCTTTGATGACCTTCAAACCCGAACCGAAGTCATTGTCGCAACAGATGGTTCGGGCGATTACAACTGCGACGGTACGGCCGATGAATCTGAGATAAACGAAGCTATCAGTAACTTGCCCTCCGGTGGTGGTATCGTCCTGCTCAAGAAAGGCACGTACACGATTGCCGGAAACATAAACATTCTGAAAAGCAACGTCACTCTGCGAGGCGAAGGGAAAGGCACCAAGATAACCATGGCCAATGCGACCAATGTCGACATGATCCAAGTCGGCAACGGATCGACCATCGTGAATGACTGCGTTGTCGAGGACTTGATGGTCGACGGCAATAAAGCGAACCAAACATCTCTTGGTGCGGCCATCGTGTTATACGGATCATCCGGAACGAAAGCCATGAGAAATATAGTGAGAGGATGCCGATTGACGAACTGCAACTTGGACTGCCTGAAATTGATCTATGCAGATAAAAGCATCATTGAAAACAACATCATCGATGAAAATACCGGTGGTGCTGGCATAGGTATTTTTTCAAGCTCGCAGTCAAACAACATCATCGGTAACACCCTGATTCACAATTCCTATGGCATATACTCGAACGCTCACTACAACAACATCTCCGGCAATGTGATCGTGGACAACACATCCTACGGCGTGTATCTGAACGGGGTCGTGAACTTTAGTGTCTCTGGCAACTGGTTTGGAAGCGTCGCTTACTTCCAGACTGGCGTGTATCTGGCCGCAAGTGCGGCGAGAAATGCGATCACCGGAAACACATTCTACCAGCCATACCGAGCGATATTGGCGGCGGCTGACTCAAACGTAATCGGCAACACGATAAGCGGCAACAGCATCTACCTTGCAAACCAAGAAGCAATCTACTTGCAAGCCGGTGCGAACCAAAATGCCATTGTCGGTAATACCATCCGATCAACCGCACTGCACGCAATAAGAATCCGTGGGTCCAAAAAGTCATCTCCAGCAACATGCTGATCGACAACGGAACCGGAACGAATAACACCTACAGCGACATCTATCTCGATGATAACGGAAGCACCTATTCCACCTACAACACGGTCATTGGCAACAACTGCCAAGCGGCCGCGGCAAATAAGGTCGCATACCACATCCGAGAGAATGCCACCGGCGATGACTTCAATCTGATCATCGGCAACGTGTGCAAAGACGCAGTCACCGCACAAATCTCACTGCAAGGCACCAACTCCGTGCGAGGAACAAATATACCAGCATCTGGTTAAACACATATGCTCAACTCCTATCAATTCAACACGGCACAACTTAACAACACTGGATCAAGTCCGGTGAATAAAAGCGTGAGTTATGTGCTCGACCTGCTTGGATTGATAGCAAAACCGATCACATATCTTTTTGACGAGTTCATTACCGTACTGAATGTGAGAACATACGTCCTCGACATCCGCAATCTCGCCACAAAGATTGAGACCTACGTGTTCGATGCTTGGAATCTTGCAACGAAATCCCTGACGTATGTGCTCGACATAAGAAACCTCGTGACAAAAGCACTGACCTACGTCTTGGACATCCGAAACTTGGTGACTAAAACCGTAACGTATCTGCTAGACGGATTCATTCTCGCAACCAAGACGATAACCTACGTGTTCGACATCATCGAGGGAGCTTTTATCACGATGACGTACAAGCTCGATATCAGAAACCTGATCGCAAAGTACCCGAGCTACCTGCTCAACATCCTGATAACCCTCGGCAAGCAATGGACGTATAAGTTCGACAACTTTCTGTCCGCAATCCGAACGACCACCTATCAATTCGACATTCGCAATCTTGCAACAAAGATTGAAACATACCTTTTCGACGTTGGTGACGCAGTCGCAAAGATGCTGACCTACAAACTGGATATCCGAAACTTGGCCAGTGAGACCATGACGTACCTCCTCGACATCAGAGGTCTTGCGGCAAAGGCATGGACATACGTGCTGGATATCAGAAACCTTGCCACCAAGAACCTGCGATACGTGCTCGATATCCGGAATCTCATCGCAAAGACCGAAATGTACCTGTTCGACATTTTGCTGAACGCGCAAAAACAGATGACCTACCTGTTCGACATTACCAGCTTCGTTGCCCGAACCCTGATCTATAAGCTCGACATCAATGCTCTTGTGGCCAAGATCGAAACGTACAAGCTCGATATCAGAATTCTTATAGCAAAGATCGAGACCTATCTGCTCGACATACGCCAGTTTGCCACAAAGTCCATGAGGTACGTGATGGACATTCTCATCACGCTCAACAAAACATGGACGTACCGGTTCGACATCCTGATAACCCTCGGCAAGCAATGGATATACCTACTCGATATCCGAGGACTAATAGCCAAGACCCTCCAGTATGTGTGGGATATCTGGAAAATTCCGGCTGGAGTAAAAATTGCGATCCAACTGGTGTCGGCAAAATTATCAATCCTGATGCTCTCGGCCAGAGAGACACTGGGACTTATCACTGCTAAGCCAGGCGTTGAGGTCAAAACGGCTCGGCAAGATCAGAAACTGCAAACCGCAAAGACTGATGTGACTTTGCCGGGAAAGAAACAAGACATAAACCTATGAGCATAAAAATCGTACAAAACGACACTCGTCCTCCACTTGAATTCACCCTGACGCAAGATGGTGCGCCGGTGGATTTAACCGGATGCACGGTGAAGTTCTACATGAAGGACGCAACGACCGGATCGGTAAAGATCAACGGCGCGACCTGCACTATCACCGATGCCACGAAAGGCAAATGCCGGTACAGCTGGACAGGATCGGACACCAACACGGTCGCAACGTATCTCGGTGAGGTCGAGGTCACGTTCCCGGACGGCAAAATCCAGACCGGATACAAACAACTATCAATCATCATCCGTGATGACATCTAAAACCTATGATCAGAGGCGATATTAAAAAAGCAATCAAGAACGAAGTCGATGACCAGACGGTGGACGACACCCTGCTGAACACGTGGGTACAGAAAGCCGATGAAAAGGTGCAGGGTTGGCGACCGATAAACGATCAAAACCAATCGTTCGATTACTGGGACTATCTCAAGACCGAACAGCCGTACACGACCGTTGCCAATCAAATAAAATACCCGGTCCCTGAAAACTTCCGAGCGTTCATGGAATTAAAAATCGGCACTGACACGCAACCCTATAAACTGATCGATTTCCGAAAACGAAGCGACTACACCAACCATGCGGTCTACCTTCTCGGCGGCTCGTTTTACCCGATAGCAACGCCGACCAAAGACGGCGACAGCATGAATCTCGTGTTTGTGCGGATCTCCGATGACTTTGCTTCCGACAATGATGAACCCGAAGTTGAGAAGCTCTATCACCAAGCCTACGTCGAGTGGGGCAAAAAGATGTACTACAACCAACAAGGCGATACCGAGCTCGAACGACAGGCAGAAAATAACTTTGAAAAAATAATGCTCGGTAAATGGCGAGATCAAGAGATCGCCCGAATGGCCGCGGCTTCCGATCAAGCCGAGATACCACGAAGCAGTCTCGTATAAAAACACTATGTCACTCGCAAAGAAAATCTGGAGAATATCACGCTTTCACCTCGGACTAGGCAATCTCAATGCCGAGGGGATGTTTTGGTGGTCGCAAGGACTCGACTTTGAAGCGTCTCCGCCGTTCCTGCGAGTGGCATCCAAGATGTTTAAAGAAGCCGACAGCTCGTCCGTTCCCACGTTGGCCGATGTGTACTGGGGCACCATCTTTGACAGCACCAACTACGTGAACAACATGCTCGACGGCAAGATTTTCCGTTACAACTATCCGAGCTGGACGGAAGTGCATGACAACGTGAACGCTTGGGGAGGTCTGGGACTGTTCGGCGACAGCCAGATCGATAACTACGTTGAGAAAGGATATTTATATTTCGCTTCAAACGGATACGCCGGTCGATACGACGCCAATGCCGCAACATGGAATGACTCGTGGCAGAGTTTTGCCGTATCAAACAATGCCGAACTGTGTCCGATAAATAAATTTCTAAAATTTGTCTGCTTCGGCAATCAAAGATACCTAGCCGTGTGGGATCAAGGAGCAAGTTCGTGGAATGCAACCCGTATCACCCTGCCGTTGGGATATAAGATCAAATGGCTCCAACCACTTACCGATTATCTCGTCATCTGTGCTCACCATAACGCCTTTGGATCAGCTCTCTTTTTCTGGGACGGTTACTCGCAAACTTACAACCGAGTAATCCAGCTACCGCAAGTCCGAGCGTTGGCCGGAACAGTCGATAAAAATACCCTCTACGTAATCACGAGCGATGGCTGGATTAACGCATTCAACGGAGTGGGTCTCGTAAAGCTTGCACGATTTCCGGACATACAACTTGATGCCAACTACGCCAGCCTCTTAAGCATCAATCCGGATGCGTTCAAAGTTTTTCAAGGAGTGCTTCTCATCGGAAAAGGCGCAAGCGGGTACGACATGTCCAAACGGTTCATACCCGGTGGCATTTGGGTTTTTAATCCCGTGACCAGAGCTCTTTATTTCAAGCACACGATGTCTAACAACTCAATCACCAATGCCAGTGGCTTCGGAGTGATCAGCGTTGGAAGCATTCTCGTCGACACCGGTGGCCAGATTTTCCGAGCCGCTTGGTACAAAGGCGGCGGCTCCGGAGCGTATGTTATCGATGCCTCGATGGATCAAGGAAGCGCGCGCCCGTACAACTGGGGAGCAATTCTCGTGACACCGCTTCTCGATGACGAGCCGTATCTGCGTAAACGATTCAAGCAAGTGATCCTGAATTTCTGGAAGCCACTGATAAACACGAGCTTTGCGAGAATCGTGATCAAGTACAACACGTCCGAGCAGTATCAAAAAAGCACCTTCTACGCGACTGGCGGCAGTAGCACGACCATTAACGTGTCGTTCGTGCAGTCGACGTGGGAGGTTGGTGACGAGGTGACGGTACTTTCCGGAGGTGGGGCCGGACAGATTCGCCACATTGCCGCCATAGACACCGTGAGCAAAATACTCACGGTGGACGAAACCCTTTATAACGGCGAGAGCTACGACGGCAACTCTTACATTTTGCTCTCCTCGTTTAAAAAGATTGCCACGATCAAGGGGAGTGATTATCCGGCGGCGGTTAACAAACTGCTTCGGTTCAATGCGAGGTCGAAAAAGATTCAATTAAAAATCGAGGTCTGGTCACCATCGGGATTTATTGGCGAGTGGGATATGGGACTTTCCGATATCTCAACCGTGTACATCCCTGACCGAATAATTAAATAAAAATATATGCCTGACGAAACAACAATACCCAATACCGCAGAAGCGACTCCAGCACCAAGCGAGCCGAAGCCGGAACCAGTGGAGACACCACCTCCAACGGAAATAAAGCAGAAGTTTACGCTTGAAAGAATTGATGCCGACAACGTGAAAAAAAATGACTCACGCCCGGACGTGACAGTGATAAATATCCCAGCACTGCAGAAAGAAAAAGAGGATATGGAGGCCACAATGGCCAAATTCAAAACGCAACTCGACCAGATTAATGAGGTTTTGGACGAGTATAAGAACTTACCAGAAAAACTATGAACGAAGATAAAAACACCAATGATCCGAATTTGGGGTCGATACTAAGACTCCTTCGTGACATTCCGATTCTCGACGTCGCGCCAACTGACACGCCAAGAACGCCGATCAGCTTTGCTTTGTACGAGAGCGGTGGCACGCGCCGGTTTTACATTTTCTTCAACGGCAACTGGAGGTACGTAACCCTGACTTAAACCTATGGCAACAATAACCATCCAAAAAGGTCAAACCTTATCGGGAATCGCCAAACAGCAAGGGACAACGGTGGATGCCCTGCTTAAAGCCAACCCGACTATCAAGAATCCGAACGTAATCTACGCAGGATCGGCCTTGAACTTGCCCGAAGCACCGAAACCCACGCCCGTTGCCCCGGGGGCGAGCGGTTCACCCCAAGGTGCACCCATGACACCTTCTACCCCCGTAACGACCCGTGTTGACCAAATTTCAAGCCCGGGGGCGAGCCCTGTGCCAGCCAAAACCACGATGTATGGAGCTGACGTGCCTTCCAACACCTCTTTGCTCAAACAATACCGGTCAGAACTGGGACTCGATACAGCACTCAAAAGCATGCAGGATAGTCAGACTGCTTATCTCGACACGCTCAAGAATTTGCCGAAAAAAGGTGATCTCTATAAAACCGAACGAACCAATCGAGGGATTGACCAGATGCAGACGAACCTGCAGAGCTTGGATGATCGACTCGCAAAAATGGAGGAAGCAATCAACGCTTCTGAAAAAGATATTCGTGACCGAACTATAAACAGTGGCGGTCTCGTGACCGAAAGCCAGACACAACGACTCGTCGCTACCGAAAAGAATCCGCTCATCGATGAGTATAGAAAACTTCTGAGCGAACGTAACCAACTGGCAAACAAACTCGGAGTAGCCGATGCATCTGCCAAGGATGTGGCCGGTATGGCATACGAGGACTCAACGCTTCCACTCAACATTGCAGAAAAGACACTCGGCTTCCAAAAGGATCAATACAGCGTGCTCGGCAATCTCCTAAGCGAGGTATTCGGCGCATCAGAAAAAGACGTGGCGAATATTATCGACGCCGCTAAGTATGGCAAAGAGCAAGAAAAGAAAAACGCTCAAGACGTGATCGACCGAGCAATCAAACTCGCAAATCTGGCAAACGACACACCAGCCGGTGTGAGCTATGACATCGGCGGAACAAAAGTAGTGGGGCGAAAGACTTCCAGCTCCGGAAGTGGCGGTGGTTCAAGCGATGTAGAAGCATACGCTCTTGAACTCTTAAACAATCCAAACTTCTCGATAGCCAACGTACCGCAAAACATTCGAGGTCAGGTCTTGGCCAAGAGAGATCAAATCGTGAATGACGCAAATGCCGCAGATCAAGCCGCGGCCGCGGCTCAACCACCATCAACACCGATAACAGCTCATGACTTTGGTGCTGGAGTTAAAGACGTGTTCACACAAAAAATACCGAGCCTTGCGAAAGCGGGATACACCAGCACCAAGAACTTCTTCAAGGGGCTCTTCGGTAGATAAAACACTATGGCTTACATTAAAGACCCAAAAACTGGAAAGTATATAAACACCGGTTCTGCACCGGCCACTCCTCCACTCAAATCACAGCTGGTCAAAACTTCTGCGCCGACTTCTGCGGCCGGAGTTAAGTATGGCAAAGATTCCAGCGGAAAATATACGACCTCACCAGTCGACACTTCTGCCGGGACTTCTGCCAAACCCAATGTCACGAGCGTGGCCGGACTTCGAGACTTCGCCACGCAACAGGGCGTGGACGTATCCGGCGCCGAGCCTAAGTCGTCCATTCTGCAAAAAGTCCTGCACGTACTGAATGTTGGAGGATACGCTGTCGGCGGACTTATAAGCGGCAAAGGAATCAAGGCCGGGATCAAAGAACACATCTTGCCATCTGAAGCTCTCGGCATCAAAAGCAAGGTTGGCGGCTTTATCGCCGATATCCTGCTTGATCCGACTACATATATAAGCTTCGGCTATGGGGCCGAAGCAAAGCTCGCAACCAAAGCTGGCGAGGTGGCGTTAAGCAAAGCCGGTACCACTTTGCTTAAAGACTCCATCCTGAAGCTCGGCGAGGAAGCAGGACGAAAAGCGGTAGCCGTCAAAGTGCTTGAGGAAGGTGGCGAGAAATTTCTTGCCAAAGACGGTCTCAAATTCATGGGCAAGCAGATACTGCCACGAGCCGTAGTGACCGCGCCATTCAGAGCCGCCGACACCATAGTCGAAAAGACACCGATGGTTGGCAAACTCTATCAAGGAGCAAAAGACTTGGCTGGAAAAGCATTCGTCCCGTTCAAAGCCATTAAAGAAATGCCGGGTGGCATTGGTCAAGAGTATCTCGATAAATTTACCGCCTTCAATAAAGGCACCAGAGCCGAGGTAAGCAAGGCCGTTGGGGAGGCGGCCGCACTTGGCAAGACAGCCAAAAAAGAACTCGGTAATACTGCTGGAATTGAAATCGGCAAAATGCTTGAAGCGCCAGTGGCAAAGGATGCCGCACAAGTTGCCGAAGCTCCAAAGACCGTAATCGACTCGATCATGGAAAATATCCGTGGCCAACACGCCAACTTTGCCACGATAGAAAAAGAGAAAGGAATCCTAGACACCGAATTGCCGGACTATGTCCGCCACTATCTCACGCCAGATGGTCGTGAGTTCTTGAATAAGACCGGCATGAACATAACGGCAGAATTAAACAAACCGCTTCGTGTTAAAAATCCGTTCGCAAAGACGAGACAGCTCGACGGTACGATTGAGGGTATCAACAAATACTTTGAGGGCCGATATGGAGTGAAGCTGTTTGAGCCGGACGCATTCAAAGCGTTTGCCGCTCGTAAGGCCGAGCACATCAAAGCCGTGAACACCTACGACTTTTTGACCAATGTCGGCAAAGATTTTGGCAGACAAGCCGAAGTGATCACCAAAGAGGTAAAGAATCCGATCACCGGCAAACTCACCACCAAAGAAGTGATCAAGCCCATTTTCGAGAATGGCATGAAGTACGTCGAGAGTTCAGTGCCTCAACTCAAAGGAACCTTATTGCCCGAACAAATCGCAAAGCATGTAGACGACACTTATAAAACTCTCACCAATGAGGAAGCCACCAAGAAGTTCCTAGGCCTCTACGACAGGGTGCTCGGCTTTTGGAAAGGATCGGTCACCGGATGGTTTCCTGCATTCCATACCCGAAACGCTCTGGGTGGAATTTTCAACAACTGGATCGCCGGAGTAAAGAGTCCTGCGAGGTACCTCCAGGGCGATCAGATTGCGCGAGGACTTGAAGGAACGATCACTACCAAACTAGGCACCAAGTACACATACGGCCAAATACGTGAATTGGCCAATAAACTGGGAGCTGTTGGACAACCCGGGTACTTGGATGTGATGCGTGAGGTCGAAAAAGATATCGGGAAAGGGCCGGCGTCCAAGCTCATGGATGCACCTAAGCTTGCGATGGAAACGGTGGAAAACCGATTGCGATTTCCGCTATTCGTAGATCGCCTGATCAAAGGTGACGCACCTGAGCAAGCGGCAAAGGCAGTATTCCAGTATCACTTCGACTATGCGCCGGAAGCACTGACATCATTCGAGAAAAACATAATGAAGCGGTTGTTGCCATTCTATCGCTGGACACGAGGCAACATTCCTCTGCAGTTTGAACAGATGGTCAAACAGCCAGGCAAGTACGCCGCTATCGGCAAACTGACCGAGAACCTGCAGACCGACAAAGAAAAGGCAAAACAGGAATTTCAGTATTTGCCTCCATACATGCGAGAGGGTTTGCCGGTCCGACTTGGCGAAAAGAACGGCTTCTCACAATACCTGTACGGCCTAGGATTGCCCGTTGAGGATATTAACCGTATTTGGAAAGGAGATGCTAAGCGAACCGTGCAAAGCATGGTCGGTGAATTGTCACCAATCTTGAAATACCCGATTGAAGTCGGCACCGGACAAAATCTCTTCACGGGTGAGCCCATTGCCGAGAACAGCCGAGTCTTTCCGTTCGTGAATTCAGTACCCGGTCTGCGCGATTGGCTGGAAGTGACCGAGCACAAGAACAAAAACGGATCGGTGAGCTACCGAGGCAACGCCTACAAGCTCCACTTCTTAAACACTGCGCTGGGTAGGTTCTACAACACAGCCGGAAAGCTGACTGATGAGAACACGTCCGGAGCCGTGAAGTTCCTGTACGGATTAATCGGTGCAAAAGCAAAATCGGTCGACATTGAAAAAGAAAAGTTCTGGCGAGACCAAGAACTGCAAGACCGGCTCGAGCAAGCATTGGAATCAAGAGGTCTCATCAATAAATATGAGCGAGCCTACGTACCAAAATAACCACATGGAAAAAGAATCGTACCAAAATCAAATACAGGACGAACGCCTTGACCGACTGGAAAGTTCCGTCAACGACATCAAGGACAATCACTTGCCGCACATACAGACTGACTTAACCAAAGTGAGTACCGATGTTGATTGGCTCAAGCGGTTCTTTTGGATAATAGCCACTGCCTCTATCGGCGGCCTGATTACAGCCATCCTTAACTTACTCATCACAATTAATAAATAACTATGAACATCATTCAAAAGAAATCATCAAACTTCTGGGTGGGTCGCAAAGGATACCGGCCGGAAGCAGTGGTCATCCATATCATGGACGGCACGCTCTCCGGAACCGACTCATGGTTTGCGAACCCAACCTCTCAAGTAAGCGCGCATTACGGTATTGGAAAAAGCGGCGAAGTCCACCAATACGTGCAAGAAAATGATGCCGCTTGGCACGCTGGCCGAGTTGATGCACCCGTCTGGAAGTTTATACGGCCGAACGTTAACCCGAATCTCTACACTGTCGGTATCGAGCACGAGGGTAAACCGGACGATGTCTGGACGGCCGCAATGAAAGAATCAAGCGCAACCCTGATTAGAGAAATTTGCCAACGATGGCAGATTCCGATTGATCGTGACCATGTTGTTGGGCACTTCGAGATCTTCTCAAAGAAGCCTAATTGCCCGGCAACCAACAAAAGAATCCTCGATGAGCTGGTGAGCCTTGCCAATCAGCAAACGCAACCAGCACCAATGCCAAACCCTTCAATCGAGGACGGTGTGAGGAAAATCGAGGAAGGGTTAGCAATCATTAAAGGAATAATTTAACCACCATGACAACACCTCAAAAAGAAGCATTAAAGCATCTTGCGATTGTTTTCTTCTACTCCGCAGTATCGTCAGTATTGCCACTCTTGATCGCTTACATTCAGAACGACCCTCGCTGGGCGTTGTTGATACCAGTGATCAATGCCGCATGGTATGCGATAACCCGATACCTTAAAGAGCAGAAACTGATCGAGGATGGCGAGGGCCAAGAAAGAGGAACCCTGTAGATTTAGCGAAAAACGATTCTAGTAGACCTTCACAGCAAAGGCTGGAACATCAAAAGCGGCTGGATTTTCCTTGAAAGTTAGGCGTAATTGGCGTATAATTTTATCAAGTTTGCTAAAAGATAACGATTTAGCCGCGATTACCGGTTCAAAGTTCCGGAAATCGCCACCGCCAGACAGGAAATGCGTTCATTGGCTTGCCCGCTACGCGGGCTCGCCAGCCGTTTTTCGCCGAAAATTCAAGCCGTTTTGAATTCAGGTAAGGCCAGAAGCGGACTTTTCTTGAATAAAATCAAAAAATCATTATCATGATCTTACAGTAAGACCGTAACATAATCCTGTGTTATCAAAATTTGGATAGTATGGCAACAATAGGTGGAAACATAAAGCGGTTAAGAACGAAGCAGGGGTTGAGCCAAGATGACTTGGCGCAGAAAGCCGAGCTCAAATACTCAACTCTCGCCAAGATTGAGGGTGATTTTGTGAAAAAGCCGGGCGTTCAGATGGTCGCTAAAATTGCTAAAGTATTGGGCGTTTCAATAGAGGAACTTTTGAGATAATTTTATGGAAAGGCTTTCATCATTCGAACGTGTGGTTGGAAATATCCCTGAAACTGAAAAGGAACAAATTTTGCACGACAAAGGAGAAAGGTTTGACGACCAAGTTTTTGAGGATTTAGTGGGCAAGGAAAGAGAAAAAACGCCAGAAGAATCACAAATTATTTCTCTTGCCAACAATGCAACAAATGAAGTTCGACAAAGATACGGGTTAGAAAATTTTGATATTCCACCAGAAAATATCCATGTCATTACCGAAGAAAGGTGGCCAAAAGAGAGGGGCGTTGCTTTTTATAACTCCATGCTTCAAGCAATTGTCGCACGCGAGCAACCCGCAAGAATCGTATTTACGAAAAAGATATTTCACGAAATGTTGCATTTCAAATCGTATAACGCTTTACAAATTAAAACTGGGGAAAATCCTGAACTTGATGAATATCGCGTTGGTCTAACTGTGCACACAAGATATGGCAAAAGAATGTATTTTGTGAATTTGAATGAAGCAGTGACCGAAGAAATGACAAAAAGATTTGCTACCAAACTTTTTGACAACCCACTTTTCGCAAGAGAAACAAAACAGACAAAAGATGTTATCACAAGATATCCACGCGCCATTACTGGCTCCGGCGAACCACTTTTTGATGACGATACTTTTTACGCCGAAGTTGAGGGTAAAAAATCTTGGGGCGAAGCTGTTGGGCGATTATTCGGTGCGCAAGAAAAACCCAAAAAGATAACTACCGAGTGTTTTACGTATCAATCAGAAAGAAAAATTCTGAATACGTTGATTGATAAAATTCTTGAAAGAAATTCGGAAAAATTCCAAGATAGAGAGGAAATATTTGAGATTTTTGCGAAAGGAATGATGACAGGCAATATTTTGCCTGTCGGAAGATTGATTGAAAGGACATTTGGTAATGGCACGTTACGCCGAATCGGAGAGTTAGACCAAGATATACAAGCACAGAAAGAATTTGTTAATTCCCTGTAGTGCCGCCAAAAAAACTTGAAATCGTCCTTTCCGCTCCGGTTCCCGCCAATCAGTCGGGCAGGCAATGCGAGTCGGGCGAAAGGGGGGTGTGGGGGTCCGCCCGCCGAGCCCAGCAAATTCCGTTCGGATATTTTCAAACAGAAACCGCCAAGTCTTATGCATACGACTATTTTCAGGACGATGATGCGTCATAATCAAACCGTAAAAATATTGCTCTATCTGGGCGCAAGTCTTGTCTTGCGTTTTGTGGTTGCGGACCGTATCCTCGCCGGCTCCGACGGGGGGTGGATGCGGATGGGGGCGATTGCCGTCATTTTTGTTGTGGGCATAGGGTTTGTCTTCCACGGCACCGCGAGAGTGATAGAGGAGACGACGGATGTTCTCAAAGACAGGACGGGTCTTGCGGGAGGATTTTTGCAGGCGTTCGGCACGGCGTTTCCCGATATGGTGATCGGTATCGCGGCGGCGATTGCGTCCTGGCAGGCGCGCAATACGGATTATGCGCGCGCCGTCAATCTGGGAATTATCGCGGCTTCCACGACATTCGGTTCTAATATATACAATATCGCTCACGCGGGATGGTGCGTCTACCGCCAGAATATGGCTGATCTCAAGCGCAGGATTGTGCCGATGATCCCGCGCGTTGCGTTTGGCGGGAGCCTCACGCCTTTGCGGGATCACGCACCCCCGCCGCGCCGCGCCGAGATGGACGGCGCCATACGCATACTCACGGCGCTTACTCTTCTGACCGCCTTTGCCGCGGTTGGCATGGTCCTGTCTGGCCGGGTGCGCGCCGGTGCGTCGGGGATTGAGGGCGATTTATATCAACTCGTCCGCCCGGTGGGGGTTGTGCTGATGGCGTTGTGTATCGGGGTGCTCTATAGATTTCGCAAGAGTCATCGCCCGGAATCGCCGGACCCCGCGATCATCCTGGGGGAGAAATATTATGCGGGACAGCCGACCGTGCGGCTATGGGCGGATCTACTGATGTCGGGCGGCGCTATTCTTTTTGCCGCGGAGAGCATGGTGCGCGCGATGGAAGTTTTTGCGCATATGGCGCACCTGCCGTATGTCGTCGCGGGTATGGCGGCGGGGCTGATCGGATGCTTCGGCGAGATGCTGGTGATCCATAACTTTTCCGTTCACCCGCGGGGCAGGATAGGGGATGCGATTACGGGGGTCGCAATGGATAATATTGTCACAACAATGGGCGCCGGGATTGTCGCGATCCTGGGAGGAATTTTCCTCGGGAGCAACGCGCTGATTTTGATCTTTGTGGTTATACTTGCGGCCAATACGGTTCTGATAGAACAGGTGTCGTGTCTCAAAAACAATCTCCCCGCCGATGAGGGGTGAGAAATGAGGGGCGAGAACGGGCGTCTTGCGGTCGGCGGCCCAAAAGAGTACGCTGTACGTGTGTCTGAGATGAAGGCGGGATGAAAATATCCGCCATTTTTATTGGTTCTCACACCGGGGAGTTATGACGGATGCCGCGCGTTATGAGTTTTTTGTCCTTGCCGCCGTACTGCTCGCGGGCTGTGGCGCGCTGGCGTGGATGGTCATCCGGGCGCGCCTGCGGGTGGAGCGCGTGCTGGGCGGGGCGCGCTCGTCCGGAGATCTGATCAATGATCTGCTCCAGCGCGTCGTGCGGGCCGAATCCCGCCTGGACGCGCTGGCGCCGCGGCTGGCGGCGGTGGAGGTGATGGGCCAGGCGGGCCTCCAGAAAGTCGGATTTCTGCGGTTCAATCCCTTTCAGGATACCGGCGGGGATAACAGTTTTATCATCGTCCTGCTGGATGCCGACGACACAGGCTTTATCCTCTCGTCATTGTATATGCGCGAGACCACGCGTTTGTACGCCAAGGCCGTGGAGCGGGGGCAGGTGCGCCAGCAGTTATCCGCGGAGGAACAGCACCTGCTGGAGGATACGATAAAGAGACACGCAACGTCATGAAGAAAGCGCAGAAAAAACAGCCGGAAGACGCCAAAAAAACAATCCGTCCCCCCATTGTCGTCGTGGTGGGGCATGTAGATCACGGCAAGACGACGATTCTGGACTGGTACCGCAAGACAAAAGTGGCGGCGGGGGAGCCGGGTGGCATCACCCAGCACATGGGCGCGTATGAGGTGGCGCACGGGGACAGGCGGTTTACGTTTATTGACACGCCCGGGCACGAGGCTTTTCCGCGTCTGCGCGTGCGTGGCGCCACGATCGCGGATATCGGGATACTGGTCGTGGCGGCGGACGAGGGAGTGAGGCCCCAGACGCGCGAGGCGATCCGGGTGCTCAAAGAGGCGGGAATACCTTTTGTCGTGGCGCTCAACAAAACCGACAAAGCCGATGCCAATCCCGAGCGCGTCAAACAGGAGCTGGCAAAAGAAGAAGTTTTGGTGGAGGGCTACGGCGGGCAGGTGCCGGTGGTGGCGGTGAGCGCAAAAACAGGCGACCGCATGGACGACCTGCTGGAAACAGTGGGACTGCTCGCCGACCTGGAAGCGCCGGAGGGCGACCCCGGTGCGCCTGCCTCCGGTGTCGTGCTGGAGGCGCGTATGGATCCGCGCCGCGGCGTGTCGGCAATACTGCTTGTCCGCGACGGCACGCTCAAAAAAGGCGATACGCTGGTCATCGGGCGCGCCGTCCATGCCGTCAAGATACTGGAGGATTTTACGGGGCGTCCCGCGGACGCGGCCGGCCCGTCGTCGCCGGTGGGTGTGGCGGGGTTGAGTGCGGCTCCGGCGGCTGGCGAGACATTTCGGGCATTTCCCGCGCGCGCGGATGCGGAAAAATTTGTCGTCTCTTTGGCGCCGGAGAGGGATGATGCGCGGACGAGTAGCGCCCCCGATGCGACGGATGAGACGGAGAGCGGGAGCGGGCGCAAGGTATTCAATGTCATCGTCAAGGCGGATGTGTTTGGCTCGCTGGAGGCGGTGCGCGACGCGCTGGTAGCGCTGTCGGGCGAGCAGGTGGCCGTCCGGATCCTCTGGTCCGATGTGGGAGATGTGAACGAGGGTGACGTCAAGCGGGCATCCGCCACGCGGCTGGTAACCATCGTGGGATTCCGCACCCGCGTGGACGCGTCATCCCGCGAGCTCGCCCGCGCCCGCACGATCAAAATCATCACGGGAGACGTAATCTACGACGTGATAGACCGCGTGAAAGAGGCGATCGTGGATCTCATACCCGCCGCGGTGAAGCGGACGGAGCTCGGGCATCTCCGGGTGCTCAAGATATTCAAAAAAGAAAACGGCAAACAGATCGTTGGCGGACGCGTCGCGAACGGCGTGGTTGCCAAGGGCGCGAGATTTGACCTGGTGCGTATGCGCGCCGTCGCGGGCGGCGGCACGATCACGGGGCTGGAATGCCAGCGCAAGCCGGTGGAAGAAGTGGTGCAGGGTCTTGAATGCGGGCTTATGATAGAAGGCCGGGGCCAGATAGAGGAGGGAGACGAGCTGGCCATCTATCGCGAAGAGACGGAGAAAATCAAATTCTAATCGCGGTTTTTTAAGATATGCCCTCGCCCCGCCGCAGAGAACAGCTCAACGTCCTGTTTCGCGAACAAATCGCGGCTATAGTGGATCGCGAGGTGGAATTTGTCGAGGGTGCGATGGTAACATTTACCCGCGTTGAACTCTCGCCCGACGGGCGTTACGCCACCGCATATATCTCCGTGCTTGGCGGGTCGGCGGCGGACGCGCTCGCCATGCTGGAAAAAAATGTGTATCCTGTCCAACAGGCGGTCAATCGCGCCGTGCGGATGCGGCCGGTGCCGAAAATCCGTTTTGCGCGGGACGACGGGGAGACGAGACGGGAGAAAGTGGAAGAGTCCCTCGGCGCGCTCAAACAGGCAGACGGGTCGTTGTAGTTCCGTGTAGATTTTTGGCGCGGTGGCGAAGAAGTTAACGCGGCGGTCTGCAAAACCGCTATGCGAGGGTGCGAATCCCTCCCGCGCCTTGCGAGCCGTATTTTTATATATGGGCGAGTGGCGGAATTGGCATACGCAGAGGACTTAAAATCCTCGGCCCGCAAGGGCTTGTGGGTTCAAATCCCACCTCGCCCACCACGGATACTTTTATGAAAAAAGGACATGACTATATCGGGGTGGGCGTAACATTTTTCTGTCATGACGGGACGGGCAGATTTGTCATGGGCAGGCGGAGCAAAAACGCCCGCGACGAGCAAGGACTCTGGGACCTGGGCGGGGGAGGGGTTGAGATGGGAGAGAACGCCGAGGACGCGGTGCGCCGCGAGGTGCGGGAGGAGTACGGTGCCGACGTGATCGCGTGCGAGTTTCTGGGCTATATGGACGTCCATCGCGAGCAGGGGGGCATGCCCACGCACTGGATATCGCTTGTGTTCAAAGCGCTGGTGGATCCTGCACAGATACGCAACGCCGAGCCGCATACATGCGACGAGGTGCGCTGGTTTACCCTGGACGATATGCCCGAGGGCGCGCATTCGCAACTGCCGAGATTTTTGGAGCTGTACCGCGATAGACTGCCGTAGCGTGGCGGGGAAAGGTGGAGCAGGAGTGCGCCATACAAAATTAAAATCCCGCGGCGGGAGCCGCGGGATTTTGCGATGCGTTCTCTCCGGAGAGATCACATCGTCATTGCGTTCCGTCTGCCCATCATGGCGGCGACCATGGCCCAGATACCCACGGCGATGTGGAGGACCGTGTCGGCCGGATTCTCCAGATTGGCGCCCAGGAGCATGGATGACCCCATGAGACTGTAGAGACCGACCCCCAGTCCCAGAAGACCCACGATGATGACCAGCGGCTTCTGCAAACCGGCGGGGAGCGCCATGGACGCGACCAGCGCCACGATACCCAGCACCAGGTGTGCCCAGTTCTCGGCGCTGTCAAACCACCAGTTGGAGCCGAATACGCTCTGCTCCGCGGTGGGGCCGATAATGCCGATCATGCCCAGAACGGCGACCAGCACCAGAACGATGCCGCCGATGATAAGAAATTGTTTTGGATTCATTTCTTTTGCTGATATTTAGATACTTTGTGATGCGTATCTCGACCTTTGGGTTGTAAAAAGGGGTGTCGTGCCAATATGGCGATTGCGGATATGCGGCCAGGGAGAATCGGACTCCCATCTCGTCCTTGGCAAGGACGCGTTCTACCACTAAACCATGGCCGCCGGACTGTGCCGCGGGTCAGAATCGAACTGACGACGCCAGCCTCTTCAGGGCTGCGCTCTACCACTGAGCTACCGCGGCATAGCGGGAGCATACGCTCTATATGCGCAGATTATAAGGGCGATTTCCTTTTTATGCAACAATGCGGGTAAGTAGTAACAATGCGCGCCCCCGCGGGGGCGCGCATTGTTATGTTGTCTCTTTCCGCAAAAGGCTATCTGAACTCGTAGGAGACATTGACGGACGCGGTGATGTCCTGCTCGCCGGTCTGGATGGCCGGAGCGGCGGCGGCTTTCAGGGAGATGCTCGCAAAACCCTCTCCGCCCGCGTACATGGGCTGGGGAACTCCGGTCTGGTCATAGTATCCGGCGATGCGGACGAGATGCACGCCGAGAGACCGCGCGATTTTCTGCGCCTTGGCCTGCGCGTCGGCTATCGCCTCCGCGCGCGCCTGCTGTCTGGCCGCATCCTCATCATCCACGCGGAATGAGAGCGATCCGACTTCATTGGCGCCCGCGCTTGTAACGCCATCTATCAGCGTATCCGTCTGCGCTATCTCCCGCACTTTTATCTCAATAGTAGTGCGGATCTCATATGAGACTATTTCCGCCGGTCTCTGGGGCGGGCAGGGGAATGCCGTGCAGGGAGGCGCGGGGAAATACTGGTATTGCGGGGATATGCCGTATGCCAGTGTTTTGATATCGCGCTCCGCGACGCCGTGTGCTGTGAGGAAATTTACGATGGCGTTTGACCGCTCGCTATTTTCTTTCTGGGCGTCGCTTATTTTTTTAGCCTGGGTGACGACGCCAGCGGTGAATGCCGCAACATCCGGGCGTACGCTGACTTTACCCTCCCCGGTTACACTGATCTGGCGGCCGGATATTGCGGTCTTGGCAGTCGTCTGTCCCGAGATCAGATATGAGTATGTAAATGCCCCCGCGCCCGCAACCAGTCCTGCCATCAGCAGGAGTGCCAGTACCTGTGCCAGCCGCCTGCCCTCGGGCGGGAGATCGCCGTACCAGTTGCTGTTTGATGATGCCATGCCTAAAAATTAAAAAGTAATACTTATGCCAATGATAGCACAAGAGGGAGGTGATCGGAAATATTGACGCGGGGAACCCGAAAATCAACGACGCGCGCCTCCGGCGAGACAAATGCGAAATCCGCAAAATGCTGGCGGTCGTCCGGCGGATACTGGGCGTAGGACAATTCACTGCGGGTCGTCGCGATGCCGAAATCGGCGATGAGATTGCGCATACCCGTCTGCTCAATCATGCGGATGCTTTCGGTGTCGGGCATGAGATTGAAATCCCCGCCGAGAATCCGGACCCCCGCCTCTCCCGCCAGAAACTCCACGATCTTCTCCGATTGTGCGATACGGTCGGGCGTATCGCGCTTGTGGCCCGGGTATGCGACGCCGTGGACATTGGCTACGGTGTATCGCGTGTCATCTTTTTCAAACCGTATGTACTGCAGGAGATGGGGAAATATCTCGGACGTCCCCGGCCCCTGCCAGTGTTCTCCCGAGATAATCATATCTCCCTGCGAGAGGACGGCAATGGATTTTTTGGCACATATCGCATTGCCGAGTGCGAGCGGGTAGCCGGTGGGCCCGTCGCCGTCAAAATCTCGCACGGCCACGGCATGATGACTTTCAAATCCGGGCAGGGCGGCGCGCACATCCTGCCATATATCCGCGCGTCCGCCCCAGCCGACGACGCGCCCCCGCTCGGGCGTATCAAATATCTCCTGCAGGCAGAAGATATCGGTGTCGGGGGCCGACGCGCGGACAAAGTCCATCAATGGCGCGTATACTTTGCCACCCCAGATATTGAGAAAAACTATTTTCATATACGAGGGTCATTATATGCGCCCCGCGCCGCGGGATCAAATACCGCGGCTCACGCGCTCCCCCATAAAATAAAAAGACCCCCGCTCACAAGGAGCGAGGGCATGAGGTGGTTGTTAGTTTATCGTAGCAAGCGGTTCCGGTTCCGCGGGCAATTTTCTGTAGATCGCCACGCATGACCTGGCGGGAGTAATGGTATCTCAGTGTGCGCATGGATTTGTATCATCGTGCCCGCACGACGAGCATTCTCCCTCTTGGAGCAGAATACAAAATCCCTCTCCTTCAGCCAGAGTCGCCAGCTGGTAAATAAGTTTTTGTATGATCTCCTCGTACGAATAACACACCAGCACACGCGTTATTCCGGCGGATTCCGGCGCGTCCTCTTTCCATGAGAGGAGGATACCGGCGTCCCTTTCAATTGTGGACAGTATGTTTTCCGAAGTTGTGAAATATTGGTAGCGTTCTATGCGACGGGACATAATGCCACCCCCGGACCAGATTTTGCAACGAACTACCGCATGGATGCGATACGCCGACTATACCTCGTTCCCCCTTATATCACAAGATGCTTTCCGCATTGAGGAAACGGGCCGTGTCTGATATAGTGGCGCTATGACGCGGCAAGACGGGAAAACAAAACGCATCAAGCCGGATCTTCCGGGCGGTTTTCGCGATTACGCGCCGGTAGACGCGATCGCGCGCCAGCGCATGCTGGATACCATCCGGCGGACGTTTGAGAGTTTCGGATTTGATCCGCTGGAGACATCGGCGGTTCAGCGCACCGAGGCGCTGACCGGAGGCGAGGAGGACTCCGGCAAAATAATCTTCAATATCCGCGGCTCGCAAGAGGAGGCGTCCGACGCATCTCTGCGCTTTGATCTGACGGTGCCGCTGGCGCGGTTTGTCGCCGCAAACCCCGGCATACCCCGGCCGTTCAAGCGCTATCAGATCGGCACGGTATGGCGCGGCGAGCGCCAGCAGGCGGGGCGGTACCGCGAGTTTACGCAGGCGGACGTGGACATCGTGGGATCGTCGTCCATCGCCGCGGATGTGGAAATAGCGACTATCATTTATACGGTTTTCAAAAATCTCGGCATTGAGAAATTTGTCATCACATACAATAACCGCAAGATTCTCAATGCGCTCCCTGCCGCCGCCGGATTTCCGGAGGACAGGCTGTGGGACGCACTGCGGATCATTGACAAACGCGACAAGATAGGCGAGGAGGGTGTGGCGCGCGAGCTGGCGCAGGCGTTTGGCGCCGATACAGCGGGGAGGATAGGCGACTTCGTCGCACAAGGCAGTAGTGATGTCGGAGGCGAGGGAGCGGACGAGTACGAAGCGATACGCGCGGCTCTTGCCGCGGCGGTACCCGGCGCGGAGCAATACCTCCGGGCGGATATCTCGCTGGTGCGCGGGCTCTCGTACTATACGGGCTCCGTCTTTGAGGTGCTTTTGACCGACGCGCCGGAGATGGGGAGTGTGTGCGGCGGTGGGCGGTACGACGGCCTCGTGGCGCAATTTACGGGGCAGAATATCCCCGCGGTGGGCGTGTCGGTCGGCGTGGACCGGCTGTATGCCGCGCTGGATAAACTCGGCGTGCTTGAGAAAAAACAGACACTCACTCGGGTCCTGATCCTGCGTCTGGACGAGACGCTCCAAAATGAGTATGGTGTCATGGCGGGCGAGTTGCGCGCGGCGGGGGTCGCGGCCGCCGTGTATCTGGGGGATGACGTCAATTTCAAGGCACAGCTGGCATACGCCGTCAAAAAAGAAATTCCGTACGTCGTCATCTGCGGCGCGGAGGAGAGACAAAAAAACGTCGTCGCGGTCAAAAATCTCCAGACGCGCGCGCAGGAGGATATCCCCCGCGCCAAACTCGCCGCGTATTTCACGCCCTCGTAGCTTAATGGATAAAGCAGGGCTCTTCTAAGGCCTTGATGGGGGTTCGATTCCCTCCGAGGGCACCAAAATCTGACTTTTCGGAAATTTCCCAACCGATTGCAGGGCGGCACGCAGTGCCGCCCATTGGTTTTGGGGCGAATTTTCAGGGTTTTTTGAATTTTCGGGCGCGCCGACGCGCGCCACTTTTTCGGCGAGCAGGAGGTTCGAGCCAAAGATTTCTTTGGCAAGCGCTTTTTTGGGGAAAAGCGCTTCATCCCTTGCGATTTTCGGCGCATTCTGCGCCGTATTTATCCATTCCCTGAACGGTTCGAGCCAATCATTCTGCTTTTGCTCAAGAGTGATGATTTTTTCTTCCAGCGTCTTCTTTTCGCTCATCAGTCTTGCTTTTCTTGCTCGGTATTCTTCTCGCTCAATATCCTGTTCAAGATAGGCGTTCAAAAGACGCTGGATTTGAATATTGAAGGTTTTTATTTTCTCTTGTGCCTCTTGAACAAAAGCAGCGCAAGATTGGGCGGATTCTTCGCTATCTTTTTCTGCCATTTGCAAAAGCTCTTCCGCCCAATCCTGCGGCAAAGAAACTTTTTGAATATGAGCCGAAAGCTGTTTATCCAATTCTTCCTCTCTGATATATGGTTGAGCGCATTTTGTTTTGCCCTTCTTTGTACAACGGTAATAAGTGTGTCCCTTTTGCACTTCAGCCGTTATCATCATGCCACACTCTGCACACGAGAGGAGACCACAAAATGCTTTCGGCTCATTCTTTGCTTTTTTGCGCGGTTTGCCTCTTTGCGCGAGGACTTCTTGCACGCGATCAAAAAGTTTCTTTGCTATGATTGGCTCGTGCTTGCCTTCATGAATTTCGCCAGTGTAGCGAAAGTGTCCGTAGTAAAACGGATTTTTAAGGATAAATGTGATTCTGTCTTTGTGGATTCTCTTTCCGCCATGAGAGACAATCCCATTTCGCGCCAAAAAGTCGGAAATATCTCCAAGCGTTGCATCGCCTTTTGCGTATAACTCAAACGCTTGCTTCAGCACCTTTGCCTTTTTCTTTTCTTGTACGACTGTTTTCGTATGTACATCGTTGATGTAGCCTGTAGGTGCAACGCTTGGATATTCGCCGCGACGAACTTTTTGGCGCAGTCCTCTTTTGGTATTCTCGGAAAGAGAATCCACATAATATTTGCTTTGCCCAAAGGCAATGTTCAACATGAACTTACCTTGCGGTGTTGGTTCAAACCAGAATTGTGGAAACTTCAACGCCGCAATACGCCCGCAATCCAAAAGATAAATAATTTTCCCGCCGTCCACAGAATTGCGCGCAAGTCTGTCAGGGTGCCATGCCAAAATTCCGGCCGCCTCACCGTTTTCTAGTCTTTTTAGCATTTTGTTAAAAATCTGTCTGCCCGGAATTTTTGCCGATTGCTTTTCTACTAGCTCCTCTAAAATTTCCAAACCTTCGTTTTTGGCAAAGGCGCGCAATTCTGTGATTTGCGCTTCAATACTCAAAACTTGTTTATCCTCGACATCAGTGGACTTGCGGGCGTACAAAAAGAATTTTTGCTGCATATCTTGTAAAGGTTAAAACTTAAATGACCGCCCTAGTGCGTTCAATTCAAGTTGCCTCAAATTGGGCTAGGACGGCCATTAAAAAAGACAACCTGTCGGAATTGAACGCAAATTTAGTATACCACTCCTAATAAAAAGGCAAAAATTCTTTTTGTTGGGCAAAGCAAATCTCGCCCTGCGGGCGAGTAAAGACAGAATCACAAAATCGCAAGGGATGTCGAACCTCCTGCTCGCCGAAAAAGTGGCGCGCGTCGGCGCGCCCGAAAATTCAAAAAACCCTGAAAATTCGCCCCAAAACCAATGGGCGGCACTGCGTGCCGCCCTGCAATCGGTTGGGAAATTTCCGAAAAGTCAGATTTTGGTGCAATTATACCGTTCCGCTCGAACTTACTTTATCAAAAATTGTTGAAAACTTCCAGACCCACCCTGCGGCTCCGCGCCCCGCGAGCGGGGCAAGCAACGCCCGCAAAATTCTTATTATTTTTAGAGGCGCGCAAATTTTTCTTTTAAGGAATTATTTTGCGGGCATTGCTTCTGTGCTGACGCACAGACGGAGCCGCTCCCACCCAATCCCGCCTTCGGCGGGAAGCAGGCGGGCAAAAATTCCCTCCCCCAGACCCCCTTCCTTTTTGCCCGCCTGCTGGCGAGGCCGTTTTTTGCGCGTTCGTTTTCGGGGTTACAAATTACGATTAAGTTGTTCAACGCCGTTGCGTAACTGTCGTATTAACATATTTAGATCTGGATCATCTAAATTTAGATTGCCTTGAAATCCAACTTCAACCAGAGTCCAACTATTTTTTGGATTTTTTAGCCCTTCCCATACACGCTGCGAATAATCTGCAACATTTTTATTCCCGTTAGTAAACCAATACAGAACACTATCTTTTTCCTGATTTAGAGATAGTTTTCTCACTACCAAATCATCAATCTGAACAATCTCCGATTTTTCTATTTGGTGTCCTGTGCCCTGCAAACAAAGTTCTGGATTGTGATGTGTACGCCAAGAGTTACTTGAAATAAGCAGTAAAGAAAATTTTAATCCCGATTGCGTCTGGCCAGCATATTTTTTACTAAATTGAACATCACGATTAACAAAAAATTGTTCTTCTTGTTGGGTAAAGGGCACTTCTTGCAATTGTAAATTTTCGATATAGAAAATTGCGCCTATTGATTCAATTGATTTATCAACATCTCCCTGAAATCGAAGATATGACGAATCTAAGGCAAAGGATAGAATCAATAAAATTATTACCGTGTACTTGTTGTAAAATCTTTCTTGTTTTACTTTTTTATCTTCATGAGTAGGCTTCGGGGATATAAATTTCTCAATTAAATACCACAAAGCCAGTATGCTCAAAATAAACCCAACAATGCCAATTCCAATATGAATAGCGTTTCCGAAAGCAGGAAAATTGAGAACATCATAGACATAAACCAGACTAAATACACGCCAAATGTTAAAGAAAAGTAGTAAGAAAAAATATCCAAGCGCTATAATGAGTACTTTCCAAGAAAACCGAGCTCTTTTAAGAAAAAGTATCAAAAAAAGTACAATGATCCCTGAATAAATACTTTTAATGCCACTACATGGAACATCAATGCTCGTAGCATTGTTTTCTGTAACGATTATGGTCGCATCATTGATACTGGCCAATCCAAGCAGGCTCATTATAAAACTGACTATTTTTGCAGTAAGTAATCTTATTGGAAAACCTAAAATTGTTTGTATATGTTCTGCAAATGGCAATGACAACGCAATAATACCAACAATAAAAAGGCATCTTTTCCATACATCTCTTTCCAAATACAAACCAAGAATTGCATATCCAGCCAAAATCATTGCTGTCGCAGAAATAATTTGATAATGCAAAAAGAAAATATTAAAGAGGTCTAAAAAAATCGCACTGGAAAATAACATGAAGGGATGTAACGGAATCTCATTTTTTGTCCTAAAAGAATATTTGCCTTTCGTGGCGAATACTAAAATCACCAAAGATACAAAAAATAAAATTGAATATTCATACGATGCAGCATTTACGAAATAGTTGTATACCCATACTAAATTTGAACGAAAATAGAGAAAAAAGAGGAGTATTATTACTCCATCTTTTATGTGTTCATAATTTTGTTGGAGGATTTTTTTGATCATCGCTTTTGAAATACCAATCGCGATAACTCTCTTCGGTAAAAATATCCAAGAAGAATGACGGCAGATATTATTAACGCCCATTCTTCCGGCTCCGGTACCGCCCCAAGATTTAATGCGCCGCTCATTGAAGGATCAGATATGCTCTCCTCCCCAACATCGTAGTCCGCATCAAATTTATCATCCTTTTTGGACTCATTTTCTAGCTGTTGTTTCTGTCTATCGGTAACAAGGGCGATATATGAAGAATAAGGGCTCACGAGACCGTGAGTGATTGCTATTTGGTGAATCTGTTCAAGCTCACTTGAACCACTTTTGATCATTTGATTGATTGCCTGTTTATGGGCAATCAAATCATCGTTATTGCCAGTTAAATTAACGGAGCCTTCTGAGAGCATCCAACTTCCATACCTATCAACTGACAGCACGCTTCCCTGTGAATTTTGGGCGTTTTGTTTCAACGCAATCAACTCAAATGCATCTTCTGGATCAGAAAAAATTGCTCCACCACTTCGTATTACGGTGAGTGTAAGAGCGTCATGGTACTGAGACAGCAAGTTGGTGTCATGTACGATGTATATCGGTGTTTTGTCTGGATAATTGAGCATATTCTGGTGCTCGATATCACTATCGCTTTCATCTGTAAACATGACAATTGCGTCGTAGCCTCCAGGTAGAAGTTGCAGCGCCTTAAATCGATCAGTTCCGCCGAAATGAATAGAGGATAGTTTAGACTCTAAACGATCCGGTGTGAGTTTTATTGGCTGACTTAATTGGGTACCAAAAAAATATCCGTCAATGGCGTTATTTTCCGATAGGGTATTGATCGGTAGGTGCTCTTTAAGATATATCGACCAATCCCTCTGTTCACTGCTATAGGAAGAGTCAAACAAAAACGCCAGTTTCTTGCCTTGAATATTTGGAAAAGAGTCAAATTTCAATATATCGCAATTATATCCACGCAAAGACTGATTGAGATGATGTGGAATAAAAGTTAAAGCACCTATACTGGTTTCAATTGTAAACATCTTGTCATTACAATGACTTACCGAAGAAGCAAAGTTGTTTTTCTTTTGACCGTTAATGAAATACTCAACAACAGATTTTCTATCTTCATAAATATTACGCCGGGTCGATATTACCGGCAGCTCAATACCTTTCGGCGATACAAAAGTAACGTATTCAAATTTTACACGTTGGTTAGGTTCATCTGTTTGCTCTCTATTGTCACGCAAACGATCAATGTTATTTGGTTCTACTGGAATCGGGAACACTCGCAATCTGTATTGTCGTGGTCCCGTTTGCTCAAGCAACGCTGGATCCACTCTGCGTGTCACTTGCTGCTCATAGGTTCTACGCGCAGCACCCTTTGGGGCTATTGCTCCGATTTCTTCTAATTTAGGTCCCAGCCATAAACCTGTGATAACCGCATCTTCAGGCAAGGAAAATTCGTAATATACTTCCTGTATATCATCGGATGTATTTTCATATTCCTCCTCCACGGAAACTCTGGCAAACATGCCATTTTGCTCAGTCGTAGCTTTTACTGTTCGTGAAAGCAACCGAACCGTTTTGTTTTCTTCATCCAGTATACCGGCTTTGAGTTCGTCTTCTGTATTTGTCGCTTTCATTGCGTCCACCAATTCGTCTTTTTCGCCTTCTTGCAATGGGACATCAAACAATTTTGTATATTGTTCCTTTGCACGTTCGGTATCAGCCTTGAAATCGCTTTGGTAAACAAAAGGCAACGCAACAACATTGAAAAAAGATTGGATGCCTGACGCAGCAGATTCAGGAACATTAAGTTGTTTTGTATATCCTCTCGCTAATATATTCATGCTTTCGTCGGTTAAAAACCGATATGGCGCAATGTATTCATTGAGTAAAATTTCCTGAAGAGACTTGTCGTGGTTTATAAGATCAGCGGCATACTTTTGTTGCTCTTCAAAACTGGTCGCCTCAATGTAATTTGCAATCCCTGCGTTGTAAGAATTTCCGTGCCATTGAATAGCAAGTAAGATTCCAGCGACAATATAAAAACACCCAAATGCGTATTGCAGTTGCTTCGTATATTTAAATTTGTATTCATCTATCAACGCTCTCTTATTTGATATGAAAGACCTCCAGTAAATAACAAATGCAACAATCGGAGTGATGATGAGAAACCCGGCCGTTGCAGAAAATAAAAGAAGAAAAAAGAGGAAAGAAAAAAATGCTAAACCTTTAGTTTGCACGAGTGCATACAGAATATCGCCAAAATCAATTTCAACTAATCCACGAACAAGCAAAGCAATTATTATTGGCAAGAAGAATAAAGCGAGCAAGGAGAGATATAATCCGATCATGACCGCGACTTCTTGCGATAGAAAGATGGCAATACGTCCCGCTAACGTCTTGATCTTTTTACGAACGAAAAAAATAATCAGACCGGCCATTGAAACAAATAAACTTAAGAAAAATAGCCACAAAATTCCCGTCATCTGACGAATGAAAAATAAACGGATGAGTGATAAAAATACTATTGGGATTTCAACCGCGAACAAAAAGGCAATAAGTTTCCTCGGCTCTCTTTTTGCTTGAGTGAATAAGCCAAACCAAACTGCGCTAATAGGAACGAGCAGAAGTATATAAAGCATGATGGCAACATTCCATGGCAGAAAATCTTGTGCAAAAAAGAAACCTTTAATCAACGTTAAAGAAGAAAATCCAATAAAACCCAAATACAAAATGTTATATCCCCAAAAGATAGTGTATAGGGTATATCTACGGGTAAAAAAGGCTTTGATTTTGCTAGGTGTCTTGCTCATAATTTGGTGATGGGATTATCTCAAATTACGGGGCATTTGTAAAGGAATCGACAAAAACCAAACCCCGAAAACGAACGCGCAAAAAACGGCCTCGCCAGCAGGCGGGCAAAAAGGAAGGGGGTCTGGGGGAGGGAATTTTTGCCCGCCTGCTTCCCGCCGAAGGCGGGATTGGGTGGGAGCGGCTCCGTCTGTGCGTCAGCACAGAAGCAATGCCCGCAAAATAATTCCTTAAAAGAAAAATTTGCGCGCCTCTAAAAATAATAGGAATTTTGCGGGCGTTGCTTGCCCCGCTCGCGGGGCGCGGAGCCGCAGGGTGGGTCTGGAAGTTTTCAACAATTTTTGATAAAGTAAGTTCGAGCGGAACGGTATAATTGCACGCACGGACAGAGAGCGGAAAGACGCCCAAAGGCATCAGTGCCACCTTAGCTCAGTCGGCAGAGCGGCGCATTCGTAACGCGCAGGTCCCCGGTTCGATCCCGGGAGGTGGCTCAAGAATTAAACAAAGCTCATTTTGAGCAAAAACTTTTTTGGCTGTCGCCAAAAAAGCGCAGGCTTCAAAGCCCGCCCGAACGCTTCTCCACGAACTCGTCAATGTTCAATTCCGAACGCTCGGCGAGCATTCGCAACTCCGCGAGCTGGGCTTCAAGGGAGAGGACTGGGTGCGAAACCGCGAGAATGTAGACCCATTCTACATTCAAGGTTGGCATAGAGGAAAGTTTTACCCCAACTTTGTAGCAATGATGGAGAAAGGAAATATGGGACCGAAACTATCCCCAGTTACATTAAACCCTTTTAAATTCCCTGTAGGACGTATATTGACATAAATACGCTCTACAGGTAAACTAAGGGCATGGAAGCAACCTTGTCCACATCCGATTACCTGCGCAATTCAGACCGTTTTATCAATGGGCTGGATTTTTCGAATGATGAAGATTTTACCATCTACTCGCATCCTAAATGGCTCAATGTCCACCCGGCCGTTTTAACATTGCTTGCTTCTATGGCGATGAAAGTCGGGAAGGATAATGTGAAGTTCGATAATTTAACCGCCTCTTCAGGTGCATACCTTGATCGTATGGGATTATTTGATTTTACAAGCCAACCATCGCCCTACAGTATCAACAAGAGAGAAGAGACTGGGCGGTTTATTCCAATCACGATTATAAAAAATTCCACAGAGCAATCCCGCTTCATAACCGATATGATTCCGCTCTTGCATTTACCCATTGACAAAACGGATGCCATTAAATACACCATTGGCGAACTGATTAGAAATGTGTTGGAACATTCTGAAAGTAAGGATGGATCAATCGTTGCGGCTCAATATTATAAAAAATCCAATACCATCCGTATCGGTATTTGTGATAATGGAATCGGAATCAAGAAAAGCCTGCAAAGATATTGGGCCTCTCACGCGAGGACGGATTTAGAGGCGATCAAATGGGCGTTGGTGCCGGGTATTTCGGGCACTACTTCAAAAGAAGGCGGGACGGCAGAGAATGCCGGCGCGGGGTTGTTTTTTATCAAATCCATCGCTCAAGTAGCTCGTAATTATTTTATGATTTATAGCGGTTCGGGGATTTATAAACTTTTACTCCACGACAAACGCATTGAAAATCCACGGCTTCATCCGAACCCTGACGATGACCGTCATTCTGAACGCAACGACGCGCCATACTTCCATGGAACATTAGTGGCGATTGATTTATCCTTGGAGAGCAAGTCTGAATTTACACATCTGCTCGCGCTAATTCGCGAAGTGTATGGAAGGGCCGTCCGCGAAAGAAAAAAGAAAAGCTATAAAGAGCCGAAATTCATATGAAAAGAATAGTAATAAAAATCAAGGACTATGCCGGTTCATTTGCGGAAAATAAAGATGTGGCGAAAGAATTGCGAGTCGACAAAATTACACCAGCATTGTCAAACAATGAAGAGGTGGAGTTAGATTTTAGGGGGGTAAGCGGGACAACCCAATCTTTTGTGCACGCTTTAATTTCTGAACCAATTCGGCTATTTCGCGATGTGGCTTTGGATAATTTGGAATATAAAAATTGCTCCGATGCGGTGAAAGAAATCGTTAAAACGGTTTATGAGTATATACAGGAAAGCTTTAATGATAATTCATGACAACGCAAGTATTAAAAAATTGGCATACGGATAAGTTAGGCAATCTCTGCAAGATTGTTATCAACTACTTTGTCTTGGAGTAATAAAATGACCTACCCAACAAAAAAAGGGGCAATGGGAGGGGGGAATATCGCGCCTGACGGCGGTGTGAGGGTGGGGCGTGTTGGTTGTTTTTGGCGGGCGTGGTATACTGTCCGCTATGGACGATATACGGGAGCGTATGCGGGAGATAGAAGATAACCTCCGCCGTCTGGCGGACCGTCTTTGACGTACCCGCAAAGAAACAGGAAATCGCGGACATTGAAATGGAAATGGCGCGGCCGGGGTTTTGGGACGACAACAAAGCCGCCGCCGCGCGGAGCCAGCGGCTTGCGGGTCTCAAGCGCGAGATAGAGCGGATAGAGGGCTATACCGCCGAGGCGCGCGATCTGTCGGAGCTGGCGGAGATGTATGCGCAGGAGCCCGGCGGCATGGACAGTGAGATCGCCGCGCGCGCGGAGGCGCTCGCGTCCGGCATACGGGAGATAGAGACGGAGATTTTCTTCAGCGGTACATACGATCGCGGCGACGCATTGCTCGCGGTGTACGCGGGCGCGGGAGGCAAAGACGCGGAGGACTGGGCGGCCATACTCATGCGCATGTTCGGCAGATTTGCGGAGCGGAGGGGCTGGAAGGTAAAAGCCATCCATGAGCACTGGGGAGAAAACGCGGGACCCGGCGGATGGGGCATCAAAAATGCGACCATCGCCATAGAGGGGCCGTACGCCTACGGGTATCTGAAAAAAGAATCCGGCGTGCACCGCCTCGTGCGGATATCGCCGTTCTCGTCCCAGTCTCTGCGCCATACGTCGTTTGCCCTGGTGGACGTGATGCCGGAGTTTGTAGCGCCGGAGGAGGTGGAGATCAGGCCCGAGGATCTGAAAATTGATTTCTTCCGCTCGTCCGGTCCGGGCGGACAGAATGTGAACAAGCGCGAGACCGCTGTCCGCATCACGCACACACCCACGGGACTGCAGGTGGCGTCGCAGGCCGAGCGGTCGCAGGAGAGCAATCGCGAGACCGCCATGTCCGTCCTGCGCGCGCGGCTCTACCAGATGCAGGTACAGCGTCAGGAGCAGGAGCGGCGGGGGATACGCCAGGAAAAAGTAAAGATAGAGTGGGGGTCGCAGATACGCTCATACGTCATGCATCCGTACCAGATGGTCAAGGATCACCGCACCGGCGTGGAGACTTCGCAGATAGACAAAGTGCTGGACGGAGAACTGGACGCGTTTATTGAGGCGGAGATCAGGGATGGCGAGGTCGCGGGATAACGGCTGGCGCTACGCATCATCACCATCCGTCATACGCTATGATTTTTTTTGATAACATTTCCAAAATATACAACCACGCGTCCGCGGCTCTGCGCAATATCACCCTGCGCATAGAGCCGCGCGAATTCGTGTCTATTGTGGGCACTTCCGGGTCCGGCAAGACCACGCTTCTCAAATTGCTCATCCGCGAGGAGGACCCCACCGAGGGCGCTATATTTCTGGACGGGCTGGAGGTATCCGCGCTGGGGCACCGCGAGCTCCATCATGTGCGCCGCCGCGTAGGCACCGTGTTTCAGGATTACAAGCTCCTGCCGGTCAAAACAGCCGCGGAAAACGTCGCGTTTGCCATGGAGGTCGCGGGACGCCCGGATGCGGATATCGCCGAGGACGTACCCCAGGTGCTGGAGCTCGTCGGATTGGGGGACAAAATGGACAGTTTCCCCCGCCAGCTGTCGGGCGGGGAGCAACAGCGCGTCGCCATCGCCCGCGCCCTGGTCAACCGCCCCGATGTCATACTCGCCGACGAGCCGACCGGCAATCTGGACCCCGTCAATACCTGGGAGATCATCAAACTCCTGCAGAAGATCAACAGCATGGGCACTACTGTCATGCTGGCCACGCACGACAAAGAAGTCATCAACTCCATCGACAAGCGCGTCATCGTGCTGGACAAAGGCGAGATCGTAAGCGACAAAGAGCGCGGCAAGTATTTCGTATGATTTTCGTATAACGGGGTAAATCCACGGGTATGAAAACAGTTACTATCAGGAGAATGGCCGCGGCGGGATGGCTGGCGTTTCGGCGCAACGCGTGGCTGTCCGCGGCCACTATCATGGTGCTGGGCCTCACGCTCTTTGTCCTGGGCAATCTCGTCTTTGTGGGAGCCGTCGCCAATACCGCCCTCCGCTCTTTGGAGTCGCGCATAGATATCAGCATTTATTTTGCCGAGGATACCCAGGAGAGTCAGATACTCGCCGCACAGCGCGACATAGAGACTCTGCCCGACGTGCGCGACACCGCGTATATCTCGCGCGACGAGGCGCTGGCGCGTTTCCGCGAACGGCACAAAGACGACGCTCTCATCGCCGGAGCGCTCGACGAGCTGGGCGGCAATCCTCTGCAGGCCAGCATCACCGTCCGCGCGCAGGACCCCATGCGGTATGCGGCCATCAGTCAGGCCATAGCGCAGAAAAATTACTCCGGCATCGCCAAAATCAATTATTTTGAAAATCAGGCGGTCATTGACCGCCTGGCGTCCATCGCCTCCACCATCCGCGGCTCGGGGGCCGCGCTGGCGCTTTTCCTCGCATTTGTCGCCGTGCTCGTGGCGTTCAACACTGTGCGGCTGGCTATCTACACCATGCGCGAGGAGATATCCATCATGCGTCTCGTGGGCGCCACCGCGTGGTTTATACGCGGACCCTTTCTCATGACGGGGGTTCTCTACGGCATTGTCGCGGCCATCGCGGTAACCGCGGTTTTCTTCCCGCTCACATGGCTCATCTCGCCCAAAATATCCATCCTCGTACCCGGCTTCAATCTCTTCCCGTATTTCCTCTCCAACCTCCTGCAGTTTTTCGCCATCATGTGTATCACGGGGGTCACGCTGGCCGTGGGCTCCAGTTATTTCGCGGTGCGCCGGTATCTGACGCTCTGATCCACGCGTCCGCACAGGGTGAGTTGAAAAATTCCCCGTCCGGCGTATACTCAAAAGCGTCCCGATCACACGGATATCGGGACGCTTTTGGCGCTATCATATAATGCCGGGTCATCTAGCGGTAGGATGCGACTCTCTGAAAGTCGTCACCTTGGTTCGAATCCAAGCCCGGCAGCCACCATATGCTAAGTCAGGAGACTGACACGCATAGGTATCTATTCCGAAAGAGCATACCCGCTGAGTGCGGTATTCAGACAGAAAAGTCCGCCCGAAAGGGGTGACTTTTCTGTTACTCGAGTGGGTACTGATGCCGATAGTGCAGAATCTTTGCGTGTACTAATCTGAGCCTAAAACCGATGGCACGTTTGTCGATTCTCGGTTATTATTGAGCCATGCAAGATTACGAAAAATCCGAGGGCTATCATGGCCCTGAGTTGAATACGATCTCGACTTTAAACGGCCCGGTGCGACTTTCAATATATGAGCACGGCATGCCTCCTCACTTCCGGCTTTCAGGAGAACATATAGAGGCAGTTATAGTCACGACCAAGCGCGACACAGGTATGCAAGCCTTCGCGATGGAGAATAAAGGCGAATACTGGCAGTCAGTGGACAGCATTCCCGAGCCGCACGAATTTGCAGCGACCGTGACTATCACTTACCAGGGAAAGACTGAAAAGTATGATACCCACTTTGCCGAATACTCGCACTATCATGGGCATGATCATGTTCATGAACATGGAGGGCACAGCCACGCCCTCGTGCACGAAAGCATTACGCGCTCGAAAGACGGTGTAAGGGTCGTGAGTCGGAGTTTTGTCGTGCTTACCGCCGCCGCATTGCTGCAGACGGTCGTATTTTTCAGCACGAATTCGCTCTCGCTCCTCGCGGATCTAATTCATAATTTCGGCGACGCGCTTACGGCAATTCCGCTTGGCGCAGCGTTCTTACTCAAAAATCATAAGGCCGAAAAAGTGTCGGGGTATTTTGTCGTGGCCGTTATTTTTATCAGCGCGGTAGTCGTTGCTATCGAAGCAATCACTCGCCTCATTAACCCCGAGCCTGTTACCAACTTTTTGGCACTCACCGTCGCTGGCATTATTGGCTTTGCCGGGAACGAGATAGCCGCAATTATTCGTCTCAGGGGAGGTAAACGCCTTAACAGTCCGGCGCTCGCGGCGGACGGCATGCACGCGCGCGTTGACGGCTGGGTGAGCCTCTCTGTTGTTGCAAGTGCCGTACTGGTTGCGCTCGGCCTTCCCATTGCGGACCCCTTGATCGGCCTTGGAATGACAGCGGTTATACTTCGCATCACTTGGCAATCATTTAATTCAATTAGGCGCAGCTGACTTGGGAATAAAAATTGAGGGGGTGCAGATCGGGGGTGTCGGGATTCCGGGGATGATGGCAATTGTCGTGATTGATATTGCCGATGGGCATGAGAATGATGTGCTCACAGACCCAGACGTCCAGACGATTCTGGCCCGCGCCCAAGAGCATGGCATGGTGGCCGGGCCGTGGACTCCCATTGCCGTGCCGTAGTTTTTTGTCTCAAAAGTTTCAGCGCCTGTTCCGCGATCGCGGAACAGGCGCTGGATTGCGTTTGGGGTGCCGTACCGTCGCGGATGCCCCGGCTATCCCAATTATACGATGGGGATGGTGATGAAAACCGTCGTGCCGCGGCCCTGCTCGGATTCAATGCGGATTTTGCCGCCGTGTTTTTCTACGACATTGCGCGTGATGAAGAGTCCCAGGCCGCTGCCGTTGGGCTTCATGGTGATGGCGTTGGCCGCGCGGAAGAATTTGTTGAACAGGAACGAGGATTGCTCGGGGGGGATGCCGACTCCGGTGTCCTGTACGCGGATGAAGATAGCGCCGCCCCGCGCGTCGGCGTACACATCCACGGCGCCGCCCGGCGGGGTGTAGGACACGGCATTTTCCAGGATATTGGTGAGCGCCAGGGGGAGTTTTTTGAGATCAAGCCGCGTGGCGGGCAGGGGATGCGAGGGGCGGTGCATGGCGACCGTGATGCGCCGCGTCTCGGCGAGGGGACGCACGTCCTCTACTGCCTGCAGAATGAGTTTGATGGGGGAGACGTGGGTGAATTCATAACCGAATTTGCCCTCCTCTATCTGCACGACGTTGAGGAGATCGTTGACGAGGCCGATCATCCGCTCATTGGTCTGGAATCCCCTGCGGAGCGCTTCTTCCTGTTCATGGCCCAGGGCGCCCATGTCTTTTTTGAGGAGCGAGCTGAACATCCATTTGAGCCCGGTGAGTGGGGTTCGCAACTGGTGCGCGGCGATGGAGAGGAATTCGGATTTGAGGCGCGAGATATCGCGGTCGCGGGTGCGCGCTTCCAGGAGATTTTGGGCCATGTGGTTGAACGCGTCGGCCAGGTGGCCGAACTCGTCGGGAGTTTCTACGACGACCCGTTTTTCAAATTCCCCTGCGCTGATCTGATTGACTCCGACCACCAACTTGTCTATGGACCGGGTCATGCGCCGCGTAAAGTAGGCCGCGGTGATGCCCGCGCCGAAGAATATCACAACGCTGACGATGCCGTAGAGGAGGATCGCCCGGTGTTGTTCAGTGGTGATGCGGTCCATGGACAGCACGAGGCGGCTGTACCCAATGGGGTCTCCCGTCTCGGGGATACCGCTGGTGCGTATCGTGATGGGCGCGCTGAACGAGAGATATGTCTCGCCGTCGTAGATGAGATCGCCGACATCGGTCCCGCGAGCCATGTCCGCCTGCACGATATGGGAGAGTCCGGGGATTTTTTCTTTGGCCGCGATGATGTCGTCTTTTTTGTTGTAGACGCCGACGAAAACCACGTCCGTCTGCTCCAGGACGCCGGTGATGGACGCGTCTACAAATGTCGGGTCTCCCGCCAGCACCCCGAGTTCCGACGCAAAGCCGAGATTTCTGACGAGGTTTTCCCCCTGTTGGACCAGTCCGTCACGGAGCGCGGACGTGAGCCGCTGGGTGAAGAATATAAAGTAGGCGGAAAGGATGAACAGGAGGATCAGCCCGATGACGACGATGATGCGCGTGCTGAAACTGTGATAGATTTTTTGCAACATGAGTGGCGATGCGCGCGATTGCGCTATGAATGGAAGAGGACGGGAACCGCGCGCGGTTCCCGTCCATGCAGGCGACAGGCGCTCGCCGCGCGGACGGCGCCTACCCGCGTACCATCCGTTTTACTTATTGCCGAAGATGAGGATATTCTGTACCAGGTTCTGGTGGCGGTTGCCGACTCCCGGCACCGGCCCCTCCTCGCCAAACGTGAATGCGCCGATAAAGGGCGCGTGTGCAAAGGCCTGCTTCATCGCCGGTATGATGCCGGTGACACCCTGATCGCCCAGCACCATGTGCGTACAGGCGCAGAACATGGCGACACCCGCGGCAACTTCGTCCGCTTTGATCTCGCCCTCGGCGCGGGCCATGCGGATGACCAGAGGCGGACGGAGCGCGTGCGCATCGGCGCTTCCCCTCATGATGGATATGCTCTTGCCCTGCTCTATGATGGCAAGTGATGTGAGCGATTTTTCTGGTAGATTGATGAATATCGGGTGCACCGTGAGGTAGTAAGTGATGCCCTTCTCACCATTGACGACTACGGCGAGCGGATCAATGATGCCCTGCTGGAGGATGCTCGCCTGCTTGTCTTTTGACGCGAGCTGTTCGGACAATTCTCCGCCGAGCCACTCGTTGTACACGTCCGCCGCGGGGCGGTGGTCTATCTCGTAGATGGTGCGTCCCTGCGCGCGGGTGACGATGCCCTGCTTGTCGGTGCGCAAGTATCCGAGCCCCGTGCTGAACTCATAGCCGACTTTGAGATCCGTGTAGATGACGGTCATGACCACATTGCTGGCGTATGCCCGGCCGTTGGCATATTGTCTCCATTTGCCCGATATATCGTTGTCGCCCGAACTGCCGCCCAGCACGGGCACTTTGGTACCCAGCACATCCGCGACGCCTTTGAGCATATCTTCTTCCTGTCCGATAGCGCCGTTCATAAGGACAATTTTTGGCGCGTCGTTTTTGGTCTTTCCCGCGTCGGCTAGCGCGTTTTCAACAGCTTTTTTTGCCGCCGCCCGGCCCGTGCCATCGCCTACCTCGGCGGTGCCGACTCCAAAAGCGATTTTATCCGATGCGATGCCCAGGAGGGCTACCGTGCGTCCCGCGTGCCATGCATCGCTTGTCATCACGCCCTTCCAGGAGGTAACGCCGGACATTTTGACGTCGGGGCCCACGGCTCCGCGGATCGCCTGGGCGAGTCGGTCGGCATCATAGTCCGCCGTGGAAAAAATCATGATCCATTTGGGCGATTTGCCGCCCAGCTCCGCCTGCATGCGCGCCGCGGCCTCGCCCGCGGCGGCTGTCTCATCCGCTTTGTCGCTCCAGCCGTACCCGGCAGTTACCACGCCAGGCAGGCGCGGCGCGGGTGCTGACGGGGCGGTCGCCTGCGGCGCCGGGGGAGCCGGCGGCTTGCTGTTGAGCAGGAATAGTGTCGCACCCGCCGCCACGACCAGCGCGACGACACTGATTACGGCGACTTTTGAAATGCCTGCGGGCGCCATCATCTGCGTCTTTTGCGGATTATTTTGCGCTTCCATACGTACACAATTAACAAATAATTGACGTGCTGATGACAATACTGACGGAATTATAACACAAAGCGGGACGACAAAAGGCGGGAAGTTATGCACAGCGACGTGATGCGTGGTATTATACGGCTATATAAAGTATTTTTGAGTCATGAATACGGAAACTGCGGTATTCGGAGGGGGGTGTTTTTGGTGCACCGAGGCGGTTTTCAAGGAACTGCGCGGTGTTGTCTCTGTCATGCTGGGATATGCGGGCGGTACCATGCCCACCCCGACGTACGAGCAGGTGTGCGGCGGGGGCACGGGCCACGCGGAGGTCGTCAAGATTGATTTTGATCCGACTCTGATACGCTACGATGATCTGCTGACGGTGTTTTTTGCGACGCATGACCCCACTACGCCCGACAGGCAGGGTAATGATGCGGGCACGCAGTACCGATCCGTCGTTTTGTACGGGGACGAGAGCCAGAGACAAAAAGCGGAAGCGTATATCGCGGGTCTCAACGCGTCTGCGGCGGGAGGCGATCCGGTCATCACTCAGGTGAAACCACTGGACGCTTTTTACCCCGCCGAGCGGTACCACCGCGATTATTATGCGGCCAACAAAAACCAGCCGTATTGCCAACTCGTCATCCAGCCCAAACTTGCCAAAGTCCAGGAAAAATTCACCGCGCTTTTGAAATCGCATGGAGTATCGGAATAGGTGGTGTGCGCCATGACAGCGCGCCGTAATCGCAGAATAATGATGAGCGGGAAAACCGGGAAGCGGAGATTTGGCACGATCATGTTTTTGGCCGTCGTGGCGGCGGCTTTTATCGGCGCGCGCGGATACCCCGCGCGCGCGGCACCCCCCCAGACCGATGCGGAGAAAATAGCGTCTCTGATGGCCCGGCTGGCGGCTTTGCAGGAGCAAACCGCGGCGCTCCAGAAAAAACAGGCGGCGCCGCGCGTTCCTGCGCCCGCGCCGCAGGCGGCACGCACGGGAGGAGGAGTGTCCGCGGCGCCCACGCTCCCGCCGGTGGAGATAGCCGGATGGGTGCCGTACTGGCGCACCGCCACTGGCACCGCGGACGCTATCGCGCATATGGATGCGCTCAAAGAAATCAGCCCGTTCGGCTACGCGGTCAAAAACGACGGCACGCTCGTGGACCAGATGCATCTGGACGCGGAGGCGTGGCAGGCGCTTGCCGCAGACGCGCGGGCGAAAAAAGTGAAAATAATTCCCACCATCATGTGGAGCGATGGCGGCGCGATACATCGCGTGCTTTCAAACGCCAAATTGCGCAACGCGCATATCGCCGCAATCGTCACAGAAGTCAACGCGCGCGGGTGGGACGGGATAGACATAGATTATGAGGGGAAAAAAGCCGACACCAAGCAGTATTTCTCCATCTTTCTGCGCGATCTGTATAAAGCGATAGGCAAAAAATTCGTCTCCTGCACGATCGAGGCACGGACTCCGCTGGCGGACCGGTTTGTAACGATCCCCAAAGACGTGCGGTTTGCCAATGATTACGCGGCGATCAACAAATACTGCGACCGCGTGCGTATCATGGCGTACGACCAGGGCTCCATTGATCTCAAACTCAACAAAGCCGCCGCGGGGTATTACGCGCCGGTGGCGGATCCGCAGTGGGTGGAAAAAGTCGTGCGCGTCGCCATGCAGGCAATCGCGAAGAAAAAGATTTTTATCGGGGTGGCGACGTACGGGTATGAATACGAAGTGAGTCCGTACGGCAGAGGATTTGCCTACGACAGGCTGTGGTCGTTCAATCCGCGATACGCCACCGAACTTGCCGCGCGACTGGGCGTGACGCCCGTGCGCAACACGGCGGGCGAATTGAGTTTTGCATATATGCCGCCGCCCGCGGCTCCGCCGGAAACACCCTCCGATGACATCGCCTCGTCCAGCGCGGTGACGCCCGAGGACGTGGACGGCGCCGCCGCGATGACATCGCCCATCGCGGCGGCCAGTGCCTCTCCGGCATCGCCGGAGCGGCTGGTCTGGTGGAGCGATGCGTCTGCCATCGGGGACAAAGTACGGCTTGCACGCAAACTGGGGATCCGCGGCATCGCCGTTTTCAAAATTGACGGCGGAGAAGACCCGGGGATGTGGGATGCTCTAAAATAGCGCTATGACAATGGGAAAACGGTTTTGGAGCGGCATGAGTATGGGCGGTATTTTTGCCGCGGGTCTTGCTGTCGGCTGGATATCCGATGTGTATTTTGTCCCGCGTTCCCCGACAGGCGGGTTTGAGCCTCTCCGGTCGCCGGAGAGCGGGCAGTATAGATTTATTAATCCCCTGATCGGGTTTGATATCGCCGCCAGCCGTGATTTTCCGGAACTGGCGGCGGCAAGAAAGAGCGTGGATGATTTCATACGCGCCGAGACGGGGGCGCGGCGCCTCAAAAGCGCGGGCGTATACGTGCGTACGCTCAAAAACGGGCACTGGTTCGGATGGGGGGACGAGACGGCGTTTTCGCCGGGGAGTCTGCTCAAAGTGCCGATCATGATCGCTTTCCTGAAAAAAGCCGAGAGTCAGCCGGACATTTTGCGCAAACAAATTACCTATCAGGCCGCCTCCGGCGGCGTGCCGGCGCACGCGGCGGCATCGCATCTCGTCGCCGGGAGGCAGTACGCGGTGGACGATCTGATAAACGCGATGATCGTCCGATCGGACAATGGCGCCAAGGACACACTGCTGGACGCCATTGACCCGGAGTATCTCAAAGAAGCTTTTTTGAGATGGGCTTTGCATCCGTGGATGACGCGTCGCAGGTGAGCCCCCGCGCGTACGCGAGTTTTTTCCGCAGACTCTACAACGCTACGTTCCTGACGCGCGAACTTTCCGAGCGCGCGCTGGATATATTGAGCAAAACCGATTTTGCGGACGGCCTGCGGGCGGGCGTACCCGCGGATGTCGTTGTGGCGCACAAATTCGGGGAGCGCGGGATTTACGAGGATGGACGGGTTGTCGGCGTGGAATTGCACGACTGCGGCATCGTATACGCTCCCGCCGGGCCGTATCTGATCTGCGTCATGACCGGCGGATCTGATGAAAAAACACTTGAGGCGATTATCTGCGAAATATCGGCCCGCGTCTGGGCGGGACTGGGTACATAACGGCGCGGGGCTTTTGCCCGGCTCGCGGTATGTGATACCATGGCGTCGCGGGGGATTATTTGTTTTTTTATCCACACGTCCATGAAATATATTGTCATCGGTGCCGTCGTTATCGCGGTTGCCGGAGCCGTCTTTTATTTTTTGATGAGGGGGCCGTCGTCCGTGCCTCCGGGCGGGGAGGCCGCGCAGAACCCGCCTGCGACAGAAGCACCGTCTGCCGCACAGACGTCGCTTGCCGCAGAGCCGGTACCACCTGTAACTGAGCTCAAAATTGAGGACGAGAGAATCGGGACAGGTGCCGAGGCACAGTCGGGGCTTACGGTGCGCGTCAACTATATCGGTACGCTTACGGACGGCACCAAATTTGACAGCTCGTACGACAGGGGTCAGCCCCTGGCCTTTCCTCTGGGGCAGAACCTGGTGATCCCCGGCTGGGAGAAAGGGCTTATCGGTATGAAGGTTGGCGGCAAGAGAAAACTCACTATTCCGCCGTCCATGGCGTACGGCTCTGCCGGCAAGGGCACGATCCCGCCCGATGCGACATTGATTTTTGATGTGGAATTGCTCGCGGCGGATCGGTAGCCGCAGTACGGTATCGGTATTATGATACGGCGCGGCCGGAAGCCGCGCCGTATCATGACCTGCACAAGTTCACATACATAGCGCATTCAATGACAAGCTCATTGACTGGCTCCTGTGGTACAACGGAGAGCGTCCTCATTATGCGCTTGGACAGGTATCTCCTTTCCGTGCCATGATGCGATCATTACCAGGGGAGGAGTGCCAAAGGTGGTGGACGGATACACAGGCTTGACATATATGCCTGCTTTATAGTAGGTTGACGACGATGATGATTCATATCCAGACTACTAAATTAGTATTGCCGCCGCCCGCACCTATCATGGTTAGGGAGCGGTATTTTCGCGTTTTGAATTCAATGCGATGAAAAAGAGAGACAATCTGTGTTTTCCGACCGCCCTTAACCTATGAGGGCGGTTTTCTTTTTGACGGGAGTACGAACAACAGCGCATTTCCGCCAGAAAGCAAAGTGCTTTCTGGATATAATGTTCTTTGACACAACAAAGAAAGGGAGAATACATCATGGCAAACTCCATGAATGTAAATCCGTTAGGCAATGAAGTAAATCATCTCTTGCTGAAGTTTGGAACGGAGGTTCTGGTTGATGCGTCAGGAAAATTAGACCAAGAAGTTTTTGGCAACATTGCGCGTCAATGTGTGGAAACGCTAATGTCTGTGACCATCGTGAGTTCCGGAGCGATACGGGCAGGAGAAAAGAGCAGTCTTGGCGCACCACGAGCATTCTTTTCTCATAAGGAATACGCGGCGGTCGGCGCACGATATCTCATGCAAGCGTGGGGGGATGCGTTTATCTGCTTTCGAATGGAGGTAGCCCAAATATGGGTAACTCCGGTAAATATGTGTCACGAAAATGAGCGGGAGCGCATCAGCATGGCAATCCGGTTCTGCCATCGTAACGGCGTCATACCCATCATTAATGAGAACGATGTCGTCTCAGAAAGCTGGCGCGGAATGGACAACGATGTGCTTGCTGGAGAGATTGCGGAGCTGACCCGTCCCGATGCCGTACTTTTCCTGACGAAAGTCGGGGGCGTCTATGACAAACATCCGGCAGAAAATGTTTTTGCGCGCCGATATGATGAGATTGATGTCCAGGTCGCGCGCGACCTGGCCTCATATCTCCAGCCATTACATCCACACTACAGCAGTGGCATGCGTGAAAAGCTCCTTCAAGCTGTCAGATGCGTAGAGATGGGAATGAGAGTCGGAATTGCCGGAGTGGAAAACAATAACATTCGCAGGTTCGCGGCAGGCGAATCGGTGGGGACTGTGATTCACTAACATAACAACGAAGGAGAATTATCATGACTCCCCCCAATTTCGCAATCGGGATTTCTGTTCTGATTAATATCTGGCTACTCTCGGAGTTCCTGCTGGTCTATACTTATGGTCGGGACATCAGTACGTTTCGGCGTCCTGCAAAAGAAGGTTTCGTACACGGGAAATCAATAAGCACAAATACACGATAAAATTAGAGGGAGTTCCTTGGCATAACTTGCACGGGCTCTGGCACACACTGCCGGAGCCCTTGTTTTTGTAAAAATTTCAAAGAGCATACGCGTAATCTTGACAAAATTATTTTGATGAGATATGATTTGACCTAGGTTTCAGGCCGTGAAGGCCGATTTTTTGTGAACGGGGCTATTTGTATCTATTATCGTTGATTATTGGAGAAAAAGATCATCGCCGGTTGCGGACCGCGCAGTGCCGCCCGGGAGAAAACCGCCCCGCAGAGACTTATGGAGATACGGAATATCGCGATCATCGCGCACGTGGATCATGGCAAGACGACGCTTACCGATGCGCTGATGCGCCAGACGGGCGCTTTCAAAGAAGGTATGTCTATGGATACCAACGCTCTGGAGCAGGAGCGCGGCATTACCATATACGCCAAAAACGCGGCGGTCATGTACCGCGACGGCAAGATCAACATCGTGGACACGCCCGGGCACGCGGACTTCGGATCCGAGGTGGAGCGGGTATTGCGGAGCATTGACACCGTCCTGCTCGTCGTGGACGCCCAGGAAGGGCCGATGCCCCAGACGCGTTTTGTGCTCAAAAAATCCCTGGAGCTGGGCCTCAAGCCGATCGTCGTCATCAATAAAATAGACAAGCCCGCGGCGGACCCGGCGCGGTGCGAGGAGCAGGTGCTGGAGCTTTTTTTGGAGCTGGGAGCGGACGACGACCAGGCGGATTTTCCCGTGGTGTACGCGATCGGAAAAGAAGGCGTCGCCAAACTCGCGCTGTCCGACGAATCCCGTGACCTCACGCCCCTGCTGGAGACCATCATCCGTCATGTGCCGTCCGCGTCGTCCGACGCGCTGGCGGACATGCCTCTGCGCCTCCAGCCGTTCAATCTGGGCTACGACAATTTCCTTGGGCGCCTGGCGGTCGGCCGCATCTATGAGGGCCGCCTTCGCACGGGGGAGACGGTCTTTGTCAAAAAACCGGATGGCGCGGCCCGCACCGCCCGGATCAGCAAAATATTCGGATTCAGCGGCATGGAAAAAATTGAAGTGGCCGAGGCCGCGGCCGGAGACATCGTGCTGGTCGCGGGCATCGGGGACATAGAGATCGGCGAGACGGTCGCCGCCGACGCGGCGGCCGAGCCGCTTCCGGCAATCGCCATTGACGAGCCGACGATCCAACTCAATTTTCTCGTCAACAATTCTCCGTTCGCCGGACGCGAAGGCAAATATGTCACCTCGCGGCAGATCCGGGAGTATCTGGAGCGCGAGCTGGAAGTCAATGTCGGACTCAAGGTGGATTTCGGCGCGGCCGAGAGTTTTCGGGTGTCGGGCAGGGGCGAGTTGCACATCGCCATCCTCCTGGAAAATATGCGCCGCGCGGGGTACGAACTGCAGGTGTCCCAGCCGCAGGTGATCATCCGCGAGGAGAATGGCGTGCGCACCGAGCCGTTTGAGGAAGTGACGGTGGATACGCCGGTGGCGTATCAGGGCACGATTATTGAGCGGCTCGGAGGCAGGGGATTTGTCATGACGGGCATCGTCCAGAAAGACGCGACGGTACGGCTCACCTTTGAGGGTCCGACGCGGGGCCTGCTGGGGTACCGCAACCAGTTTGTGATAGACACCAAAGGTGAGGGTATCCTGTCTTCGCGCGTCATCGGCTTCAAAACATTTGCGGGCGAGATACGCAGGCGCGCCGCCGGGTCCATGGTATCCATGGCGGACGGCAAGGCGCTTGGTTTTTCGCTGTTCAATCTGCAGGATCGCGGTACGCTCTATATAGGTCCGGCGACCGATGTGTATCAGGGCATGGTGATCGGCAACACGGCCAAGGGAGAGGAGATGAGCGTCAATCCGACCAAGGGCAAACAGCTTACCAACATGCGCGCCGCCGGATCCGATGAGGCCATCATGCTCACTCCGCCTTTTGCGCTGACCATTGAGCGGGGACTGGAGATCATGGCCGAGGACGAATACCTGGAGATTACGCCCGCCGGCGTGCGCCTGCGCAAGCAATTTCTTAGCGAGACCGAACGCAACAAAGCGCGGCGCGGGGTCAAATAAAATAGCGCGCGCGGCTCAATAGTATCAGTCATATATTATGCATCAGGAAAAATCACAACAGACGGGAAAAGGTTTTCACGGGCTGGGTATCGCGCCCGCGCTTTTGGATGTGCTCACGCGTCTGCATTTTCACACGCCCACGCCGATACAGGAGCAGGCGATTCCCGTGGCGATACAGGGCAAAGACATGGTCGGCATCGCGCAGACGGGCACGGGCAAGACGCTGGCGTTCGGCGTGCCCATGATCCAGCGGATCGGCGCCCTCAAAAAACAGGGACTGGTCGTCCTGCCGACGAGGGAACTTGCGGCGCAGGTGGAGGAGGTGCTCCGCCGGGTGGGATACGGCATGGGTATACGCACCGCCATTCTCATAGGAGGCGCCGCGTTCGGGCCGCAGATACAGGCGCTTTCTCGCCGCCCGCACATCATCATTGCCACTCCGGGGCGGCTTATTGATCATCTGGAGCGCAGGACCGTGCGCCTGGATCAGGTTGGCGTTGTGGTGCTGGACGAGGCGGATCGCATGCTGGACATGGGGTTCTGGCCGCAGATACAGCGCATATTCGCGGTCCTGCCCTCCCAGCGACAGGTGATGCTTTTTTCGGCAACTATGCCGCCCGAAATCATGAAAATCGCCTCGGCGCAGATGCAGTTGCCTGTGCAGGTAGAGATTGCCACTGCGGGAACCACTGCCGAGCGGGTGACACAGGAACTTTTTATCGTGCCGCATGACCGCAAGATCGCTCTGCTCACCAAACTTCTCCAGCAGTACCGGGGTCCTACTCTCATTTTTGCGCGGACCAAACACGGCGCCAGACGCATTGCGGCACAAGTGCGCGCGACAGGGGTCAATGCGGCCGAGATACACTCCAACCGTACCCTCGGCCAGCGGCGCGACGCCCTGGAAGGATTCAAAAACGGCCGCTACCGCGTGCTGGTTGCCACCGATATCGCGTCGCGCGGCATAGACGTGCGGGGAATAGAGCTGGTCATCAATTACGACCTCCCCTCGTCGTCCGAAGATTATGTGCACCGCATCGGGCGCACCGCCCGCGCCGGGGCGGGAGGACACGCCATCGCCTTTGCACTGCCCACCGAACGCAACGCGGTGCGGGCGATTGAGCGGCTGACGCGTAAAACCCTGCCGGTATCCGCTCTGCCCGAGGGACTGCCGCAGGTCGCTTTTGCAGAACCTGTGCCCGTCCGTTATCCGCGCCGTCGCGGCGGGCCGTATCACAGACCCGGCTTCGGCTTCAGGCCGTCCGGCCCCGCAACGCGCGATTTCCGCAGGAACTGATACGCGGATTGTCATCTGCAATGGGCATCCGCGTCGCAATGAACGCATAGACACCATAAGCCCCGCCTTCCGGCGGGGCGTTGGTATGTACTGTACAATATCTTGTCTTCTGTTTGGGCGTTTCTCTTTGCATAACGTCGGGCAAAGTATTACGATTGTGGTACATCGCTCGGTTCAGCTCCGGACATTATGTTCAACACCATCAATCTTATTCATACGGTCGGCTATGCGGGGCTTTTTCTCATTGTCTTTGCGGAGTCCGGGCTTTTTATCGGATTTTTTTTGCCGGGGGATTCACTGCTTTTCACTGCGGGGTTTTTGGCGTCGCAAGGATATGGCGATATCACAACCATCGCTCTGGTATGTCTCTCCGCCGCGGTGCTGGGGGACTCATTTGGATATGCGTTCGGCAGGCGCCTGGGCCCGAAGATATTTACCCGCGACGACGGCATATTCTTCAGAAAAGCCTATGTGGAGCGCATCAGCATATTTTATGCGCGCTACGGGGGCAAGGCCATCGTCCTGGCGCGTTTTACGCCGGTTCTTCGCACGTTCGCGCCTATTTTTGCGGGCGTGGGGGGTATGCCCTACGGGTCGTTTCTGCTCTACAATGTCGGCGGGGGGCTTTTGTGGGCGGGCGGGCTGGTGGGACTGGGGTTCATGCTGGGCCACATCATACCGGGCATTGACCGATATCTTCTTCCCGTCATTGCGGTCATTATCGGTTTGTCCGTCCTGCCGTCCGTCGTGGGTATTGTGAGGGAGCGGAGGCGCATGCGCGGGTCGGAAAATATTTAGAACCGCTTTTCATATCCGCCGATGCGCCTGCCCCGCCGAGTATCCGCGGTTTTTTGTTTGCTGAAAACGGCAGACGTGATAGCATATGCCCCATGCCACTGCTTACGACCGAAAATCTGTACGCCCGCATAGACGGCAGACAAATACTTGAGGGCATTTCCTTTGTGATAGAGCCGGGCGAGACGCATTTTCTCATGGGGCCAAATGGCTCCGGAAAGACCACGTTTGCGGCCGCGCTGATGGGGGACCCGCGCGTTGCGGTGACGGACGGCGCCATTTTTTTTGACGGCCGCGACATCACGCGCCTGCCGCCCGAAGACCGGGCTCGCGCGGGACTGTATCTGTGGTTTCAGCATCCGGCGGAGGTACACGGCCTGCGGATGGAGGATTTCCTCCGCAGTGTCTCTGCGGCGCGCGGGACGGCTGTCGCTACGGGGTCGGCATTCCGGAGGGAATTGGAAGACACGGCCGAAAAATTGCACATGCCGCGGGCTCTGCTGGACCGCAATCTCAACGAGGGTTTTTCGGGCGGGGAGAAAAAACGAAGCGAGCTTCTGCAATTCTCGGTCCTCCATCCGCGGCTCGCGATTCTGGACGAGTGCGATTCGGGGCTGGACGTGGACGGATTGCGCGCCGCCGCATCAGCCCTGACGGCTTTTGTGCGGGACGGCGGGGCGTTGCTGGTCATCACGCATCACGGCGCCATGCGCGGGTATCTGCGGCCGGAGCGGGTTCATATCATGATGCGGGGCGCTCTGGTGCGCTCGGGCGGGGAGGAACTCGTCGTATCCGTGGAAAAAGAAGGATTTGCACAATTCGGGTCCACCGCATGATTCTGCCGCGCATCCGTATCGTCCCGCGGCCTACTGATTTATAGAGTTATCATCTATGGTCAAACTGCTTGTCGACACGCCGGACACCACGCCTGCCTGGGAACGCCCCGATCCCGAGCGGTGGATTGCGCGCACACAAAAGGGCATTTCGCGCGACGTGGTGGAGGAAATCTCCCGTCTCAAAGACGAGCCGCGATGGATGCATGACAAGCGTCTCACCGCACTGCGATTTTTTGAGGCCAAGCCGATGCCTGTCTGGGGTGCCGATCTCTCGGGACTCAACTTTGACGACATCACGTTTTTTATCCGCCCCGGGGAGCGGCGGTTTGCGACATGGGACGAGGTACCCGCGGATATCCGCCGCGTGTACGACAACCTGGGCATCCCGCAGGCCGAACAGAAATTTCTGGCGGGCCTCGTGGGCCAGTACGAATCCGAGGGATTTTATGCCAGGATCAAAGACACCTGGGAGCGCCAGGGCGTCATATTTACGGACACCGATACCGCGGTCAGGCAGTACCCCGATTTGGTAAAAGAATATTTTATGACGCGGTGTGTGCCGATCGCGGATCACAAATTCGCCGCGCTTCATGGAGCCGTCTGGAGCGGGGGATCATTTGTCTATGTGCCCAAAGGCGTGCATGTGGATATGCCTCTGCAAACGTATTTCCGTATGAACGCCGCGCAGTCGGGGCAGTTTGAACACACGCTTATCATCGCGGACGAGGGATCGTCCGTACATTATATAGAGTCGTGCACCGCGCCCAAGTACGCCACGGACTCCCTGCATTCGGCGGTCGTGGAGATATTCGTCAAAAAGGGCGCCACCGTGCGCTATACGACGATTCAGAACTGGTCCAAAAACGTGTACAACCTCAATACCAAGCGGGCGCTGGTGGAAGAAGACGGCAAGGTGGAATGGGTCGGCGGGAGCCTGGGGAGCAAGGCGACCATGCTCTATCCCATGTCAGCGCTCATCGGCAGGGGCGCCTCGGCGCGGCATCTCAACATCGCGCTGGCCGGACCCGGACAGTGGAAGGATACGGGAGCCAAAGTCATCCACGGCGCGCCGCACACCTCCTCGCGCGTCATATCAAAATCCATTTCACTGGGGGGCGGACGCTCCACGTACCGGGGGCTTCTCAAGGTGGCGCGAGGGGCGGCGGGCGCCAAAGCGCACGTGCAGTGCGACGCCCTGCTCCTGGATGAGCATTCGCAGTCGGATACATATCCTACCATGGAAGTTTACGAGGACGATGTCTCCATCATGCATGAGGCGACGGTGAATCGCGTGACGGACGAGCAGTTGTTTTATCTCCGCTCGCGGGGTCTTACCGAAGATCAGTCGCTGGATCTTATCCTGTCGGGATTTCTGGATCCGATCTCGCGGGAACTCCCGCTGGATTATGCGATTGAACTCAATCGTTTCATCCGCATGGAGATGACGGGAAGCGTGGGATGATCACCGGATACGGGGAGTATGAAGCGTGCGGCGCGCTCAACCCCCACTATCATTCCGTTACGATCGTAACGGAATGATAGTGGGGAACTCATACCACAATATGCTGATAAATATGTTGATACCAGCGGGAGAAGAAAAAGAAATATCGGTGGATCCCGCATCGGAGCGCGCAGACATAGAGGTGCGCGAGGGCGGCACGGCGCGAATTTCCGTCGGGGACAATCCGCGCCTGACACTCGGCATTTTTCTGACCGGCAGGGGTGCAAGCGCTGTCATAACCGGCAGATTTCTCGGCGCGCGCGACGCGCGACAGGATATCACTCTGCGCGCGGTGCTGTCCGCGCCGGAGACACACTGTCGCGTGGATATGCGCTCGGCGCTTGCCGATACCGCGACATCCGTCTTTGACGGGCTCATCCGCGTGGAAGAGGGCGCCGGAGATGCGACGGGGTTTTTGTCGTACCGGGCGCTTCTGCTCTCGCCGTCCGCGCGGGCCCGGCCTACGCCGCGCCTGGAAGTGCTGACCAAACACGTCGCGTCCTTGGGGCATGCCGCCTCCGTGGGCAAAATAGACGGCGACCAGATTTTTTATCTCCGTTCGCGAGGTCTTTCCCCAGATGAAGCCCGGACGCTCATCGTCGGTGGATTTCTTGCCGCGGCGCAAGGGCGCGACGCGCGCTTTGAAGAAGCGATGGTCTTGTGATATGATAGAAAGCATATGAAATTGGGCGCCGACGTACGAAAAGATTTTCCGATATACGCTCACACACAGGATCCGCAGGGCCTGTGTTATCTGGATTCGGGTGCTACGTCTCTCAAGCCCACCACGGTAATTGACGCCGTGCGGGCGTATTACGGCGAATATTCCACCAATGTCCACCGCGCGGCGTATCCTCTGGCCGAGCGCGCGACGCAGGAATACGAGGATGCGCGCGCCGCCGTCGCATCATTCATCGGCGCCGCGCGGCCCGAGGAGATCATATTCACCCGCAACACCACCGAATCGTTCAATCTTGTCGCCTCCAGCTACGCCGGGCATTTCCTGCGCGAGGGCGAGGGGATCCTGCTCTCCGAGATGGAGCATCACGCCAACCTGATCCCATGGCACGAGTTGAGCCGCAAAAAAAATCTCCGGCTCTTTTTCCTCCCGTTTTCTTCCGAGACCGGGGAGCTGGAGTGGGAGCGGGACACCTTTGAGGGATTTTTGAAAGAGCGGAAAATAAAACTGGTGTCGCTGACGCATGTGTCCAATGTCCTGGGTACTATCAATCCGATCGGGGAGATCACGGCCTCCGCGCATGAGGCCGGAGCGGCGGTCGCGGTGGACGGCGCGCAGGGCGTGCCGCACTTGTCGGTGGATGTCCGGGACACGGGGGCGGATTTTTACGCGTTTTCCGGACACAAAATGCTGGGGCCCACCGGCATCGGCATCCTGTACGGCAGGTATGATCTCCTGGAGCGCATGCCGCCGTTTCTTGTCGGCGGGCACATGATCCATGACGTGTATCTGGATCGCAGTACGTTTCGTGATCCGCCCCTGCGGTTTGAGGCGGGGACGCCCCATGTCGCCGGCACGATCGGCCTGGGAGCCGCGGTAAAATACCTCTCGGGTCTGGGTATGGCGCAGGTGCGCGCGCACGAGAAAATGCTTCTCGGTTTTGCGATGGAGCGTCTGGGGTCTCTGCCGGGCATACGCATACTGGGTACTCGCAACGCGGAGAAACGGAGCGGGGCGCTGTCGTTTGTGATGGACGGCATCCATCCGCATGACGCCGGGTCATTCTGCGCCGAGGAGGGAGTTTTGATACGGGTGGGAGATCACTGCGCACGACCGCTTCACCAGAAGTTAAAAATACCCGCTTCGTGCCGGATGAGCGTTTCGGTGTACAGCGATACCGACGACGTGGAGCGCCTGGCGCGGGCTCTGGAAAAAATGACGAAAGTTTTCGCCGCGCGGACATGATGCTGTATCGGCAGGAGATCATTGATCGGTGGCGCTACCCGCGCCACCGCGGCATCGTATCCGCGCCGGATCTGCAAGGCGAGCGCGTCAATGCTTTTTGCGGCGACGAGATCACGCTGTTCATCCGCCTCAACCCGCCGAAAGAGAGGGTGGAGGAGGCGCGGTTTTCCGGCGATGGGTGCGCGCTGATGACCGCCTCCGCCGATATGCTCTGCCAGGCTGTCGTCGGCAGGACGCCCGACGAGCTCAAGAATTTTTCCGCGTCCGACCTGCTCCGGCTTTACGGTGAGCCGCCGACACCGGGGCGGATGTCCTGCGTCCTGCTGGCGTACGAGGCACTGGTGGAATGCGTGCGCGGGCTGTGATTGCATGCGGAGCTCCGTACTGGTACCATATCCTCATAACCCGTTATGGAACACCACGCGTCGGAATCAAAACAAACCCGCATTTCCCGGATCATGATTGACCGCGATCTGTGCATCGGCGCCGCGTCATGCGTTGCCGTGGCGCCCGGTGTGTTTGAGCTGGATCCCGACAACAAAGCCGTCATGCGGCGACGCGCCGCACCTCCGACGTCGGGGGCCGTGGCACGGGAGGACCTGGATGATGCGACAGCAGACGATGAGACACTGCTCCTGGCGGCCCGATCCTGTCCCACCCGGGCGATTATCGTGTTTGACGAGGAAGGACGGCAGATCTACCCCGAACCGCAATCGTAATGCAAAATGTTATGAAAAAAGCACTCTCATATATTTTACCGGAAATCGCCGCCGAGGCGCACTGCGACGTACCCTGCGGCATTTACGACCCGACCGCGGCCAAGATAGCCGCCATGACGGTATTGAGGATGGTCATGCAGATGAACGAGATCAAATTGCCGGAATCCGGCGATGCCCACGCATCTGCGGCGTACACTGCTATGATCGTGCGCCGCATCGCCGTGAAAGAAGAACACGCCGCGCTGTGTAAGAAAGAACTGCTCACGCTCTGGACTGATTTTTTCAAACAGGAGCACCTGGCGCGTGCGCCCGGCCTGCACGACATGATATGGCGCGCGGCCAAGCTGTGCTCCGTCAACAAACAGGCAGTAGACGAGGAACATGCACGGGAGTTGGTGTCCGCGGTGGATGATGTCGCCCGGATGTTTTATGAAATCAAGGGTGTCCCCGAGCGGTATGCGGCATACCGGGCTCTCACTGAAAAATTATTTTAGACGCGGATTTTTTCTGGTGCGTGTGGAGGGCGAGTCGCTCTGGCCGTATCTGGTGTCCGGCAGGCGGTATCCCGCAAGTGGTCTTCTCCGTCCGCACGTCGGGGATTACGCGGTATTCCGAAACCCCCGCGATCCCGAGCGCGTTTTCGTCAAAAGGGTTGCGGCAATATGCGAGGGTGGTTGCCGCATGGAGAGCGCGGTATCATGGGGATTGTCCACCGCGGACTTCGGCCTCGTCACAGAGGAATGTATTATGGGGAAAATATTGATATGGAAGAAAAAATAGAACGTGCGCTGGAGGAATTGCGCCCGTATATCGCCCAGCATTTGGGTGGCGTGGAGTTTGCCGGTTTTGCGGATGGCGTGGTATCCGTCCGTATGCATGGCGCCTGCACGCACTGCCCGTTGTCGCAGGTTACCCTCAAAGCTGGTGTGGAGGCACTGCTCAAAGAGCGGGTGCCGGAGGTGCGGAGCGTGGAGGCGGTATAATATTCGTATTGCATCAGTTATGAGAGAACAACAGCCGACAACACGACAGATAGTTTTGTTTTCCGTCGTATTGAGTTTTATCGTCTCGGTGATCGGGACGACGCTGGCGCTCGGTATTTTCGGACCGGTTTTCGGCGTGGGCGAGACCGGTGGCGCGCCGATACTTTTCAGCCGCCCCAACATATTCCGGGAGATTGCGGACAAAGTCGCGCCCCCTGCCCAGCCCCCGCCGCGTCCCGACGAAATGATTGTGCGCGCCGTGGAGGAGGCATCGCCCGCCGTCGTGAGCATCGTGGCGTCCAAGGATGTGCCGGTGATTGAGCGCTATTATGTGGATCCGTTCGGGAGCGATCCGTTCTTCCAGCAATTTTTCGGGGGCGGCACGGGCATACAAGTGCCCCAATATCGGCAGAAGGGCACGCAAAAACAGGATGTATCGTCCGGAACCGGTTTTATCGTATCGTCCGACGGATTGATTCTTACCAACAAGCACGTGGTATCCGACACCGAAGCCGAGTTTACGGTGCTCATGAACGACGGGAGGAAAAAACCGGCAAAAGTTCTTGCGCGTGATACGGCCCAGGACCTCGCGATCTTGAAGATAGACGGGGACAGGTTTACGCCGGTGCGCCTCGGCGATTCCGGGCGATTGAAAATCGGACAAACAGTGATTGCCATCGGCAATGCCCTGGGGCAGTTCCGCAACACGGTGTCGGTGGGTGTCATATCAGGCCTGGAGCGTTCCGTTACTGCGGGCAGGGGCGGGGAGACGGAGTCGCTACAGGAGTTGATCCAGACGGACGCGGCCATCAATCCGGGCAATTCCGGCGGCCCCCTGCTCAATATCTACGGAGAGGTGATCGGGATCAACACAGCGATGGCCCAGGGCGCCGAGAATATCGGCTTTACGATCCCCATCAACAGCGCCAAGCGCGACGTGGCGAGCGTGCAGGCACACGGCAAAATACTGTATCCGTTTCTGGGCGTGCGTTATGGGATGGTGACCAAAGACACCGCGGACAAAGAAAAACTCGGCCGCGATTATGGCGCTCTTGTGATAAGAGGCGATACCGAACCTGCGGTTGTTGCGGGCGGCCCGGCTGACAAGTCGGGGATCCGGGAAGGGGATATTATCCTTACGATCAACGGCGACCGGATAGACCAGGAACATCCGCTATCCTCGCTTATCCAGAAATATCAGGTGGGGGAGGAGATCACGCTTACGATCTTCCGTGACGGAAAAGAGTCCGACGTCAAGGTAAAACTGGAGGAGAAAAAATAGGACTGTTCGGTCCGGTACGCCCGCCTGCGGGGCGGCTCAATGCACACTTGCCCCCCGGCGCACAAGACTATATAATCGGGCCATACGGTACGTTTTGCCGGACGGTTTTGTTCATAAATCAATGAGCACGCGGATATGTTCCCGCCGGTAAGTCGGGACGTATCGGCGGGCGCATCACGTCAGTGCCTCCCTACAACCAATTCACTGTCAAAGCCCAGGAAGTGCTCAAAAAAGCGCATGATTTGGCGTTGGAGCGTTCCCATCAGCAGATAGACGCTCTGCATCTGATTACCGCACTCATCCTTCAGGAGGAGGGGACGGTAGACGCCCTTCTGGAAAAAATGGAGACGGACATCTCGGGATTTGCCGATAAACTACTGGAGGCCCTGGATGCCATGCCGCGGGGCACGGTGATTGCGAGTCCCCTGGGGCAGGTGTATCTGACGCAGGACCTGGCGCGCACGATTGAACAGGCGCACCGCGAGGCGGCACAGCTCAAAGACGAATTTATATCAACGGAGCATCTGTTCCTATCACTCCTTGAGATTCCCTCGCGCGCCAAGGAGATGCTCGCAAAACAAAACATCACGAAAGAACTGGCGCTCAAGGCTCTGGCGGAGTTGCGTGGCGGCCAGCGGATCACCGACCCCGAGCCGGAGACCAAATACAATGTTCTGGAGAAATACGCCCGCAATCTCACGCGCCTGGCGCGCCAGGAGAAACTGGACCCGGTCATCGGCCGCGCGGTGGAGATACGGCGCGTCATGGAGGTCTTGAGTCGCCGCACCAAGAACAACCCGGTCCTTATCGGTGAGGCCGGCGTGGGCAAAACAGCCATCGTAGAGGGGCTTGCCCAGCGGATTGTGGCCGGAGACGTGCCGGAAACTCTCAAAGACAAAGAGCTTGTCTCCATAGATTTGGGGGCTATTGTCGCGGGGACCAAATACCGGGGCGAATTTGAAGACCGCCTCAAGGCGATCGTGCGCGAAATTGAGCGCGGGCAGGGGAAATACATCATTTTCATTGACGAGTTGCATACTATCGTCGGGGCGGGAGGCGCGGAGGGCGCCATTGACGCGTCCAACATGCTCAAGCCCGCTCTGGCACGGGGAGAACTACACGCAATCGGCGCCACCACCTTGCGCGAGTACCAGCGGTACATAGAGCGTGATCCGGCGCTGGCGCGCCGGTTCCAGCCGGTGTATGTGGAGGAGCCCAGCGTGGAGGACGCGATCGCCATATTGCGGGGACTCAAGCCCAAATACGAGGCGCACCACGGACTAAAAGTGACGGACGGAGCGCTGATCGCGGCCGCACAGCTCTCGGCGCGGTATATCACCGACCGTTTTCTGCCGGACAAAGCCGTGGATCTGATGGATGAGGCGGCGTCTTCCCTGCGGCTGGAAATGGACTCTCTGCCCCAGGAACTGGATGAGGCACGCCGGGCCATCATGCAGCGCGAGATTGAGCGCGCCGCGCTTACCGGCGAGGGGCGCGAATCTCCGGCAACGCCGGAGTCCGCGGAGCCGACAGACGCGCGGGGAGCGGCGAGAAAAGAGCTGGACAAAAAAGACCGGGATCGCCTCAAAAAATTGGAAAAGGAAATCGCGGGCCTCCAGTCCGGCATCGCCGCCCTGGAAGACGCCTGGAAACGCGAAAAAGAACTGATCGCGGGCGTGCGCGCCTCCAAACAGGAACTGGACGCGGCGCGTCAGGAGGCAGACATCGCCGAGCGCGCGGGAGAATTCGGCAAAGTGGCGGAATTGCGTTACGGCAAAATACCCGAGATAGAAAAGCGCCTGCGGGACGGCGAGGTTGCCCTCAAGCAGATACAGGACGCGCGCAACGTGGCGCGCGGCGAGGTGGGGGAGGAGGACATCGCCGCGGTTGTCGCCCGGTGGACGGGTATACCCGCCACCAAAATACTGGAGACCGAGGCGGCGCGCCTGATGAAAATAGAGGACGAACTCAAAAAGCGCGTCATCGGGCAGGATGAAGCGATTGAAAAAATCGCGCACGCCGTGCGCCGTTCCCGCGCGGGCATCGGCGAGGAGAATCGCCCCATCGGATCGTTTATGTTTTTGGGGCCGACGGGAGTCGGTAAAACCGAACTTGCCAAGGCGCTCGCGGAGTTTCTCTTCACCGACGAGAAATCTCTCATACGCCTGGACATGAGCGAGTACATGGAACGCCACACGACGTCAAAGTTCATCGGCTCGCCTCCCGGATACGTCGGCTACGAGGAGGGCGGACAGCTCACCGAGCTGATACGGCATCGCCCGTACGCGGTCATTCTCTTTGACGAGATAGAAAAAGCGCATCCCGAGGTGTTCAATGTCCTGCTCCAGATTCTGGACAACGGCCGCCTGACGGATGCCAAAGGCCGCGTGGTCAATTTCAAAAACACCATCATCATCATGACCTCCAACATCGGGAGCGAGTTTGCCGTGGAGATGGGCAAGATCGGATTTGCCGGTCTGGAGGAGGATACGCGCGACCGGCGCGAGAGCGACATGAAAGAAAAAATCCGCAAAGCGCTGGAGCGCCACTTCCGGCCCGAGTTCCTCAACCGCCTGGACGAGATCATCATCTTCGCCTCGCTCGGACGCGCGGTGATAGAGAAAGTGGTGGACCTCCAGCTGGCGCGTGTCGTGGCCCGTATGGAGGCGCGCGGAATCACGCTTTCTTTTGCGCCGGAACTCAAAGAATTCATCGCGGAGAAAGGGTACGATCCGCACTACGGCGCGCGTCCGCTCAAGCGTGCGATCCAGATGCACATCCTGGATCCTCTGGCGCAGGAGATCATCGCCCGCCGAATCCAGCCCGGCGAGCGCATACTGGCGGACATGAGCGGAGGGAAAATCCATTTCGGAAAGCAGGAGAAAAAAACTCCGGCGCGTCCCCGCGCTACTTCTCTGGCATCCAAATCCTGATTGCGCACGGCCATTGGCGCAGAGAGACCCGCCTTTTTCAAACTAAAACAGTCCGTAGCGCGGACTGTTTTAGTTTGATTTCAGACATGAGACAAAAGCAGACATATGGCGGTATCAAAAAAATCGGCCGTAGCCGGGGAAGAGGATTTTGTGGAATCCGCTTTCCTGGCTACGGCCGTGATCGCGCGCATCGTCTCTACAAGAGACATGCGCATAGAGAGAAAATAAAAAGGTACATAAAGAACTGGTAGCGCTGATGCGGGGGTAATAAAATTGCTTTATTACGGGTCCTGCATCGGCGTGTAGAGGAGTACTATCTTCTGTCGGAGATACCGGCTGTGGCGCCTGAACGATGATTTTATCGCGTATGCGTTGGCTTTTTGAGCCGATGGATCAGCGCTTTATCCACACCCCCATCTTCCGACCCGTCCATTATCGCTCATGGAGGGGCCGGGGGCAAGCACCGGTTATCCACATGCTATCGCGGGGGCTTTTTGAAGCGCGGAAATCGGAATGCGGCGGGGCAGATTTTGGCAAGCGGACAGAGATCACAACGCGGATCTTTAGCGGTACATACGGCGCGGCCGTGATCAATGATGCGATAGGTCGCCCGAAACCAATCTTTTTTTGAGAAGACCCCCATAAGGTCCTGTTCTATCTTTACGGGATCATGCGATCTGGTGAGTCCCCACCTCTGGGCGAGCCGGCGCACGTGTGTGTCCACGGCAATGCCGTCCACGACTCCGTACGCATTGCCCAAAACGACATTGGCGGTCTTGCGCGCGACTCCCCGCAGTGTCAGGATTTCCTCCATGGTCGCCGGGACGCGCCCGCCGAATTTTTCTTTGACGAGCCGGGCGGTGGTGAGAATGCTTTTTGCTTTTGCGCGGTAAAACCCCGCGGCGTGGATGTCGCGCTCAAATTCGCGTATTCCGCGCGGGCTTCCGCCCGCGCGGACGTAGTCGTCCAGCACACGGTATTTTTTGAAAAGACGCGCGGTGATCTCGTTTACCTTTTTATCCGTGCACTGTGCGGAGAGAATGACGGCGACGAGCAATTCCCACGGATTTGAAAACCGGAGCGCTATATGCGCGTCGGGATATTTTTTCTTGAGTATGCGCATGATCGCTTCCGCGCGCGCGGCGCGCGCGCGGCGCGATTCTGCGCGGATGGTTTTTATTTCCGGAGCTGACATGGAGACCTAGTATTTTTTACGCGCGCGCTGGTACAGAAAAATCGCCGCGAGCAGGGCAAGCGCTGTGACATTGGGGATGAAAACAAGCGGATGCCCCCAGGAGATACCGTCAAACGTATAAGAAGAAACCGGCCAGAGAAAAGGCGTCGGGAAAAATCTGCGCTCGTGGAAGGGGATATCATAGAGTACATGGAGCCCCCACGCGGAAAATTCCCAGAGAGGTTTTCGCATCACGGCCCAGAGGATCAGGAAAAGCACCGCAAAGAGAACCAGGCTGTGCGTATACCGGTAGAGGATGTGGACATAGACGGGGATGGCGCTGTCGGGCGGGGGCTGGGAAGAAAACGCCGGACGTTCGGCAAGTCCGAGAAACGTGCTCACAAAAAAAGGTCCGAACGAAAAAAGATCCGGCGCCATCCCAAACAAAAAAGCGAGCCAGAGACTCTTCCTGTTTTTTCTTCCGAATGCGAGCGATCCCCACAAGCCGTGCGACAGAGTATCCATCTCGCCATAATATGTCTTTTCAAAGCCGACTGCAATCCGGAGCATCCATGGCCGCAGGCGGATTTTGTCCGGTGTCATTCGGGCTTGTGCGCGGCGTACAGATAATTTTCCCTAAGAAAGCGTCCAAAAACCATTCTTCGTCACGAAATTGCGGGGTGTGGAGCGGATGCGAGAAAGGACGACGACGGCGTATAGGGAGAATATACGATGAGGAGGACTGACGAAGCAGACGCCCACACACCGCAATTGCAGTAGGAGAGGGAGTTTTTGGTTTCTAAGCGAGGAGAAAGACGACAACATCCATAGTGCGTCCTCGCTACTATAAATCTTAAATCCGGCTATGCGTTCCGGACTGGCAGACTTTTTACGCTTTTCTGGAGATATGCGTCCGGGCGGTTGGCAAAGCTCATCTCTATGGCGTCGTGTATGAAAAAGCGCGGATCAATTTGTTGACATTTCCCCCACCCCTTACAAACTCCCCGGCACATTCCCCCCTCCGTTCACATACCCCGACGTCCCGTCGGCGATCAGATGAGTATCATTGTCCTCAAACAGGGTATTGGTGATGGACGGCAGAGACCCGGATGAGAGAAAGAGTCCG
>Ga0233424_10000283_pt1 | contig 69014 bp, 74 predicted proteins | sample Watercolumn_Towu_FD_181011 | JGI IMG/M metagenome (GOLD analysis project Ga0233424, IMG submission 181011) | Freshwater microbial communities from Lake Towuti, South Sulawesi, Indonesia - Watercolumn_Towuti2014_125_MG | ecosystem: Environmental > Aquatic > Freshwater > Lake | place: Indonesia... | reverse complement strand
GGTCATCCAACGGCGGGCCTACGGTCTTCGGGACGAAGAATACCTTCGCCTCAAGGTCCTCACCTGCATGCTGCGGGAGATCTGAAGGGATCACAATCCACCCACTCGATTACGCGATGAGCCACAATTTTTATGGGATTGCGATCCGGAAGGTCGTAGCCCTGTTGCCGTGCGCTCTCCCGAAACGATTCTTCCGCCTGCTGGTTGTACAGAGGCTGACAGCCCGAGCCCTTTTTGGTTGAAATCTGCTGATCGGGCGTCTTGGATGGGCACCAGTAGACTGGGGCAGGTGGGTTGAGGGCATTCTCAGGATTGAATTCCCGGGCCACCGTCTCTCTAGAAGCCAGGCAGAGCGTTAGCAGAGCCACCAACGAGAAAAGAGCAGGCAGATTTCCTGAGGCGGAGCGCTGAGTCAACATAAAAACATTCTCTATCTCAAGTCACCGGAAGTCAATCAAACAGCAAGAGTTGGAAAGCTTGCTCGCCGGCTCATTACGAAGAGCAAGAGGAGACCATGCAAAGCTCTACTGAGGATCTCGGAGAACTGATCGAATAGTTCTTTGCCGCACCGGGCCTGACGCGTACGGGGCCGAAACTTTCTAAGTGCGTGAAATTCCTATTGACAAGTAAATCGGCCGGAGTATACTCGTCCCACTATGTGGGTGGAAGTGGTAGTAAGTGGGGAAAAACATTGACGATCATCGTGAGCATCTCCCTGTACTAAGCAAAGAAGTCTGTTTTTGGCTTATTTCTCAACGGCCAATGACGATCCTGGATTGTACGGTGGGATATGGTGGGCATGCGGAATCAATCTTGGCAAGCTCTGATCCGCGCACGAAGGTCATTGGCTTGGACCGGGACTCCCGCGCCATTGATTTCTGCCGACGGCGGTTGGTTGGATTTGGAGAACGGGCGGTGCTGTTAACGGGAAATTATCGGGATTTGAAGCACCATCTGACGGCAGCAGGCGTCTCAGCTGTTGACGGAGTGCTCTTCGATTTTGGCATTTCTTCGCCCCAGCTGGATGATCCTGCGCGGGGATTCAGCTTCCAGCACGATGGCCCTCTCGACATGCGGATGGATCAGGCGGGCGGTATGACCGCGGCCGAACTGGTGAACAGCAGTCAGGAAGACCGGCTTGCGGACATCATTTTCCAGTATGGGGAAGAGCGCTATTCACGGCGCATTGCACGGGCAATCGCGCATGAACGGGCCCATCACCCGATCGAGACGACCCGTGCGCTGGCGTCCATTATTGCGAAGTCGGTGCCGTCGACCTATCGAAACGGACGGATCCATTGCGCGACGAGGACCTTCCAGGCGCTTCGTATCGCCGTCAATCATGAGCTTGAAACTCTGGAGCCGTCGCTTCGGGATGCCGTCGATGTGCTATCGCCCGGTGGAAGGATCTGCGCGATCTCTTTTCACTCGCTCGAAGATCGTATCGTAAAACATACCTTCCGAACATTTGCGCGGGGTGCCGATGCGAAACTGTCGCTGCTCGTCAGGAAACCTGTGCTCCCTTCCGAGGAGGAGCGTCGAGTGAATCCACGGGCGCGGAGCGCCAAGCTACGGGTTGCGCAACGGTTGCAGTAGAGGATGGTGTGATCTGATGCGAATGCTGGCTGTGCTAGCGGGGTTGTGCCTGGTATTCCTGTTTGTGTGGGAGCGGGTGGATATGGTGCGAGTCGGCTATCACATCGAGCGACTCAAGCGAGACAAGGTCATGCTTGAGCGTGAGCGGGACCAGCTTCGTGTCAAGTTCTCCTCGCTCAGTGCCCCGGACCGGATCGCGAAAGCGGCGTCGGAAAAGCTCGGGATGGTTCTGCCACAGCCAGGCCAAGTGATTATGGTGCGGTCAAATCCGGAAAGCGTGCCGCCGTCTCACGCCGTTTCGGAGGAAGTACGCATCGCGAAGAATGATTGGTCTGACGGGAGGAGATAGTGGCTGCCCCTATCTCGCGCGGTCGTCGGTATGTCGTGTTGTTGCTGCTGCTGTGCGGTTTCGGCGTCGTTTTGTCCCGGCTGGTGACGCTGCAAATTCTGCAGGCGGCCGAACTGACGGTCAAGGCCGACCGGCAGCATCAGAAAACCGTGTCGCTTGAAGGTGCGCGCGGATCGATCGTCGACCGCCACAGGAAGATGCTTGCGATGAATCTGGAGGTGCCATCCGTCTTCGGCGTACCGACCGTGCTTGATAGCCCCGCCAGAACCGCGCGGGCCCTGTCGCCTGTTCTTCACGTGCGCACTGATGAGCTGGAGCGGAAGCTCCGGCAGGATCGAGGGTTCGTGTGGCTGGCGAGAAAACTGGACCCTGAGCAGGGCCGCCGGCTCGAGCAACTATCGATGGAAGGGATCGGGGTCGTCATGGAGGGGCGCCGGTTCTATCCCAAAGGATCGCTCCTCTCGCACGTTCTTGGATTCGCTGGAATGGACGGCGAAGGACTGGAGGGCGTGGAGCGTCGGTATGAATCTCAGCTGCATGGAGAGAAGCTGGTGACGATTCTGCAGCGCGATGCCATGGGACGCACCGTCTTTCCGAAGGGGTTGGCAGAGCAGAGCCCTGCCCCTGGTCATAGCCTCGTGCTCACGATCGACGAGGTGATTCAGTACATTGCAGAAAAGGAGTTGGAGGAGGCGGTCACTCGGACGCACGCGAAGTCGGGAACGATGATCGTGCTGGAACCACAGACCGGCGCACTGTTGGCGTTGGCGATCAGTCCTCGATTCGACCCGAATGCCGTCTCGGCGTTGGGGCCTGATCGCTGGAGGAACCGTGCGCTCACGGATGCCTATGAACCGGGCTCCACCATGAAAGCAATCATTGCAGCCGCTGCTCTCGAAGAAGGAGTGATGAGACCGGATACGATGGTATTCGGCGAAAACGGTCGTTGGTCCATTGCGAATACGGCGATTCATGACCACGAGAAGTTAGGGTGGGTGTCGTTTGCGCAGGTGATTCAGAAGTCTAGCAACATCGGTGCAGCGAAGACCGGCATGGGGCTGGGCGATCAACGACTCTACCGGTATCTCCAGGCGTTCGGTTTCGGTCAGCGTACCGACATTGATCTCCCCGGAGAAGCCGTAGGGCTACTCAAGAGTCCGCGAGAATGGGGCCGGCGATCGGTCGCCTCCATCTCGATGGGACAGGAGATCGGTGTGACACCGATGCAAATGGTGTCTGCCGTTGCAGCCATCGCCAATGGCGGCGTGTTGATGAAACCCTATGTCGTGTCGGAAATCCGCGATGCTCAGGGGCGTGTCCTGAAGCAGATACTTCCTCAAGTGAAGCGACGCGTCGTCTCTCCGGACACAGCCCGAGCGATCACCGCGATTCTTGAAGGCGTCGTCACAGACGGCACGGGCGGGAAAGCCGCCATTGCCGGATTCCGGGTCGCCGGGAAGACCGGGACCGCCCAAAAAATCGATCCGCAGACCGGGACTTATTCGACGTCTCAGTTTGTCGGCTCCTTCGTGGGCTATGCTCCCGCGGACTATCCGCGACTGGCCATGATCGTGGTGGTCGACGAACCGCAGGGTGAGGCTTGGGGTGGAACCGTGGCCGCGCCAGTGTTCAATCGTGTGGGTGCGCAGGTGCTGAACTACTTAGGCGTGTCGCCGAACGAAGCGGTCAAGCTGGCGATGGCGTCGGGTGGGCACTGATCGCGCGGCAGCGGGATAGCGATGACGTTTGCAACGATGCTTGAAGCGCTTCATGGACAGGTGGAGATCCTTGATCGGCACGGAAATCTCGATGTGCCAGTGGCCGCGATTACCGACGATTCCCGCACGGTGGGGCCGGGCAGCCTGTTTGTGGCAGTCAAAGGCGAGCAGGCGGACGGACATCGGTTCATCCCGGCTGCGATGAAGGCCGGCATGGCCGCGTTGGTGACGCAGCAGCCGGCGACAGACTCGTCGATTCCTTCCGCCCGGGTGACGGATTCACGGAAGGCGCTCGGGCTTCTCGGCAGCCGTTTCTACGGAGATCCATCAACTCGGCTCCGAATGATCGGGGTGACCGGGACAAACGGGAAAACGACCACGACCTATGTGTGTAAAGCGTTGTTGGAGGGGCTGGGCCGGCCGATAGGATTAATCGGGACGGTGGCCTATCAGATCGGCAAAGACACAATACCCGCCGCGCACACAACTCCCGGGGCCCTCGAGTTGCAGCAGTTATTGGCCAGGATGGTGATCCAGGGCTGCGCGACGGCGGTCATGGAGGTGTCCTCCCACGCCCTTGCACAGGATCGCACCACCGGATGCGAATACGACGTCGGCGTATTTTGCAATCTGACACAGGACCATCTCGATTTCCACCACACAATGGAAGAGTACTTCCAGGCCAAGCTGCAGCTGTTCACCGGACTGACGGGCACACGCAAGCCGAACAAGCGCGCGATTGTGAATGTGGACGATCCGGCCGGAAGTCGGATCAAGGATTTGTGCCCGGCGCCGGTTTGGACCTACGCCGTGAAGGCCGAGGCGGATTTGCGACCCGAAGACGTGCGCCTCTCGCTTGGAGGCACTACCTTTACCGCCGTGACGCCGGCCGGATCCTTTCCCGTCGAGAGCCATCTCGTGGGCGAGCACAACGTTTATAACCTCCTGGCCGCGATCGGCGTCGCGCTGCATGAAGGGGCTACGCCAGATCAAGTTCGCCGGGCGATCGCGCAGGTGGCCAACGTGCCGGGGCGGTTCGAGCGCGTGATGGCGGGGCAACCATTCGCCGTCGTCGTCGACTATGCGCACACAGAAGATGCCTTGGTCCGTCTCCTGACGGCGGCGCAGGCGTTGAAAACGGGGCGCATCATTACGGTGTTCGGCTGCGGAGGGGATCGTGATCGCGGGAAGAGACCAAAAATGGGCGCGGCCGCCGTGCGGTACAGCGACGTCGTCATCCTGACGTCCGACAATCCTCGGACGGAGGATCCACAGGCGATTCTGCAAGAGGTCGAAGTCGGAGTGACTGATGCACTGCGACAGCGCCAGCAAGTCCAGTATCGGAAGGTGGCCGATCGGCGGGAGGCCATCGGCGTTGCAGTGCGAGAAGCCCGCTCCGGGGACATGGTCGTGATCGCCGGCAAGGGGCATGAAGATTACCAGATCATCGGCACGAAGAAATTCCATTTCGACGATCGCGAAGTGGTACGCGAAGCCATTGCACAGCTCAGAACCTGCGCATGACCAGGGCCCCGATGCGTCGGCGCAGGCGAGGATTTCGATGCCTCTATTTACCGTCGAAGAAGTGCGGGAAGTCATCAGCACCAAGGTCTTGGCCGGCGAGGGGCCCGGGTGGATGAAACAACGCATCCGGCAGGTCAGCCTCGACAGCCGATCGATCCGTCCCGGGGATCTCTTCCTTGCCATGAAGGGCGATCGTTTTGATGGGCATGACTTCGTCGGCAGGGCGTTAGCACGAGGGGCCGTGGGAGCGATCGTCCACGACTCGTATGACGTGGGCGCGCTTGCCTTGCGTCCCTGGTCGAAGCGGACCATGCCCTTTATCCTCGGTGTCCGCGACCCGCTGTTCGCGTACCAGCAGCTTGCGACGCATCATCGGAGCCGGTTTGACATTCCGGTTGTGGGGGTGACGGGCAGTAACGGCAAAACCACCACCAAGGAAATGGTCGCTAGCGTCATGGGGCATCGGTGGAAAGTGCTGAAGACCGAAGGAAACTTGAATAACCGTATCGGAGTTCCACAGACGTTGCTCCGTCTCAACGGGCGACATGAAGGGGCGGTCATCGAGATGGGGGTCGACCACGTCGGTCAGACCACCAGACTCTGCGAAGTGGCCCGGCCCACGATCGGTATTATCACGAACATTGGCCCGGACCATTTGGAATTCTTCGGGAATATGGAAGGATCCGCCCAGGCGAAAGCGGAGTTGTTGGATCTCCTACCCGCTGACGGCACGGCGGTGTTGAATGCCGACGATCTCTACTACGACTACCTGGCGGCCAGAGCTCGATGCCGCCTGGTGTCGTTTGGTTTTTCGGCAAAGGCCGATGTGCGCGCGATGGATATGAAATCCGATGAGCGCAACGGGACCATTTTCCGGCTCCTGCTTCCGGGAAAAGTTCGTCACTCCATCGTTCACATCCGTGTGCAGGGCGCGCACAACGTCACCAATGCTCTGGCCGCGGGAGCGGTCGGCTCTGTCCTGAGACTGCCCGGAGCCGTGATTGCGCAGGGGCTATCCCGTTTCCGGCCTGCGGCCTTGCGATCGCAGGTCGTTATGAGTCACGGCGTCACGATCATCAACGACTGCTACAACGCGAACCCGGCGTCGATGAAGGCTGCCGTGCAGTGGCTTGCTCAACGAGCGACGGACAGAAAGAAGATCGCCGTGCTGGGAGATATGTTGGAGCTCGGCCCTGGCGCCGTTCAGTTCCATGAAGAGGTCGGCGCCTTCGTGGCGCAGCAGGGCATCGATCAACTCGTGGCATGCGGCACGCTCGGGCGGAGCTTGGCCGAAGGGGCGATGCGTTCCGGGTTCGATCGGACCAGAATTGTCGAGGTGCCTGACGCCACGGCAGCGGCCGCTGCCGCGAAGACCATCGTCAGACCGGGCGACGTGGTGCTGGTGAAGGCGTCGCGTGGGATGAGATTGGAGCAGGTGGCTCAGGCGCTCCAAGGGGTGAGGCGAGTAGCGAAAAAGGCTTCGTGACAGGCGCCTCGACGGGCCGGGCCTGAGGGCGCTGAATCGACGATGCACCCATCACACTATGTTGTATAATTGGCTGTATCCGCTCCACACCGAATTCTCCTTCCTGAACGTCTTCCGGTACCAGAGCTTTCGCATCATCTATGCCGCAGTCACCGCGTTTCTGATCGCGTTCGTGCTGGCGCCGTGGGTGATTCGAAAACTCCAAGAAATCAAGCTGGGACAACAAGTACGGGATGACGGACCGAAGCGGCATCTGGCCAAGAGCGGGACGCCGACGATGGGCGGTATCCTGATCATTTTCGCCGTCATGCTGTCGACGCTGCTCTGGGCCGATATCTCACGGCCCTACATTTGGCTGGTCCTCGGAGCCACCCTGGGCTTCTGCGCGATCGGATTTGCTGACGACTATCTGAAATTCATGAAGGCACGGTCGAAGGGACTGTCGGGCGCGCAGAAATTTACAGCACAGATCGCCGTCGCGCTGGTCATCGCGCTCGTCCTCTATTTCTTGCCGGGCTACAGCACCAAGCTGAGTGTCCCGTTCTTCAAGAATTTCATGCCCGATCTGGGATGGTTCTATGTCGTCTTCGCTGTGCTCGTCATCGTCGGCAGTTCCAATGCCGTCAACCTCACCGACGGACTCGACGGACTGGCTATCGGACCGGTCATGATCGCCGCACTGGCCTATACGGTAGTGGCCTACGTCACAGGGCATCGGCTGATGTCGGATTACTTGCTGATCCCTCATATTGATGGAGCCGGAGAGCTGGCGGTGTTCACGGCGTCCATCCTAGGATCCAGTCTCGGATTTCTCTGGTTCAACACCTATCCGGCTTCCGTCTTCATGGGGGACGTGGGGTCACTCCCGCTCGGGGCCGCTCTCGGTACGGTGGCCGTCATCAGCAAACACGAATTGCTGCTGCTCATGGTCGGCGGAGTGTTCGTGATCGAGGCCGTGTCGGTGATCTTCCAGGTGGCGTCGTTCAAATCACGGGGCAAGCGGATCTTCTTGATGGCGCCCATTCACCACCACTTTGAGATGAAGGGTTTGGAAGAACCTAAAGTAGTGGTGAGGCTGTGGATCATCGCCATACTCCTTGCGTTGTTGAGCCTGAGCACGCTCAAGTTGCGGTGATGGGATGGTGAGCGAAGACATCATGGACTTGGCGGGGACCAGGGTGACGGTGGTGGGGCTCGCGCGCAGCGGCGTCGCTGCTGCGCGATTGCTGCAGGAGGTGGGTGCTCGGGTGACCGTGGCCGATAGAAAAGGCCGGGTGGAATTAAACGCTGTGCTGCAACACCTGGACCAATCGAAAGTCGGCGTGGCGCTGGGTAGCGGGTACGAATCGGCGATCGACTCGGCTGAGCTCGTGGTCATCAGCCCGTGTGTGCCGTATCGCATGGAGGCGCTCGAGCGAGTCCGTCGACGAGGCGTGAAAGTGATCAGCGAACTCGAGATCGCCTCCCGGTTTCTCACCGCTCCCATCCTGGCCCTGACCGGCACCAACGGAAAAAGTACCACGGTGACGCTGATCGGGAAAATGTTGCAGCAAAGCGGCAAGCGCGTGTTTGTTGGGGGTAATCTCGGGACGGCCCTCAGCGAAGCAGCGGAACACTCACTGCAGGCTGCCAGGTTGGGGCGACCAGGCCCGTTCGATTTCCTGGTGGTGGAAGTCTCCAGCTTTCAGTTGGAAACAGTGGAACAGTTCCACCCTTGGATCGCGGCGATTCTCAACATCACCATCGATCACCAGGATCGGTATGACTCGATCGATGATTACATCGCAGCCAAGAACCGGATCTTCGACAATCAGACGCCATCCGATTACGCGCTCTTCAACCTGGACGATGCGCGCGTGGCGGCGCTTCGAAGAGGCGCGAAGGCTCGTGTGTTGGGGTTCACGCGGACCCAGGCGTTGCCGCCGGATATCACAGGAACGTACCTTGATGCCGATCGGATCATGACGGCCGTCACCGGTCGGCCGGAGGAAATATGTCGGCGGGATGAGATCCGGATCATCGGGAACCATAACATCGAAAACGTGATGGTTGCGGCGACCTATGCGCGACTGAGCGGATGTTCGCTCGATGTGATTCGTCAGGTGCTGAAGGAGTTTCCCGGCTTGGAGCACGCGCTGGAAATCGTCCGCGAACGCCGAGGCGTGCGTTTCGTGAACGATTCCAAGGGGACCAACGTGGACGCGACGCTCAAAGCGTTGGAGAGTATCGGGGCACCGATTTGGCTCATTGCCGGCGGGCGTGACAAGGGAGGGGATTTCTCCAGATTGGCTCCCGCCATCCATCAGCGGGTAAAGCGGCTCGTGCTGATCGGCGAGGCGGCGCCGCTAATTGCAAACGCGGTGCACGGGTATCAGGCGATCATTAGGGCTAGCACCCTGCGCGAGGCAGTGGAAGAGGCCGCCGCTGGTGCGGCAGCGGGCGAGGTGGTCCTGCTGTCGCCGGCTTGCGGGAGTTTCGACATGTTCGCGGACTACCAGGACCGAGGCCGCCAATTCAAGGCCCTGGTGCAATCCTTGCCGGCGTAAGGGCCGGTACGGTCGAGGAGAATTGACACTGGACGATGTCGCAGAAATCCACAGGCACTCTGGCACTGCCATGGCCCACAGCCGGCCCGCGCACCGCGAGGCGGGTCGCGATGGATCATACCCTGTTGATCGTCACGATCACGTTGGCGTTGGTCGGCTTGGTGATGGTGTTCAGCGCGAGCGCGGTTGTCGCGGGGAATCGATTCCACGACTCAGGGTACTTCCTCAAGCGCCAGCTCGCCTGGCTCACCTTCGGTTTCTTGCTGCTGCACCTCGCATCCCACATCGACTACATCTGGTGGAAACGGCTCTCGATCCCGTTGCTCGGGCTTTTGACGGTCCTGCTGGTGATGGTGCTGATTCCTTCCTTCGGGGTGGCGGTGAAAGGCGCCCGGCGGTGGTTGCGGCTCGGACCGATTTCGGTCCAACCGGCCGAGATGATGAAACTGGTCGCGGTGATCTACCTGGCGGCCTATTTGGCCAAAAAGGAAGACCGTCTCACGACCTTCTCCAGTGGCCTGCTGCCGGCGCTGATCGTGGTCGGGGTGCTCGGTGGCCTGGTGCTCCTGGAGCCCGATCTGGGAACCGCAGTGGTGATGGGACTGGTCACGGTCGGGCTCTTGTTCCTCGGCGGGGCGCGTCTCTCTCATCTGCTGATGATGGGATTGTGTGCGGTCCCGGCCGCTTTGGCTCTCGCCCTCGGCTCGAGTTATCGCCGCCAGCGATTGATGACGTTCCTGAGTCCCTGGAAAGACGTCTCGGACACGGGGTTCCAAATCACGCAATCATTCTTGGCTTTCGGCAGCGGCGGTCCGTTCGGAGTGGGATTGGGCGAAGGCAAGCAGAAACTCTTCTTTCTCCCAGAAGCCCACACGGATTTCGTGCTGGCGCTGGTGGGGGAAGAACTCGGATTGGTCGGGACAGGGGCCATCATCCTGCTCTTCGCTTTATTCGTTGTCCGGGGGTTTCAGATCGCCGCCCGGGCGCGCATGCCGTTCGGCCGCTACCTCGGCATGGGTATTACCTTGCTCATCGGCATCCAGGCGCTGGTCAATGCCTGCGTGGTGACGGGAGTCCTGCCGACCAAAGGGCTCACGCTGCCTTTCGTCAGTTACGGCGGGTCTTCCCTGGTGGTCAGTCTCGTCGGAGTCGGGATTTTGCTGAACATCTCACGAGACAGGCGGGCTGGTCGGGAGGAGGCGGGGCATCGGGATGGTCGTGGCGGGTCGGGTCGTCGATGACGGTCGTGATTGCCGCAGGGGGTACCGGGGGGCATCTCTATCCGGCCGTGGCACTGGCGCGGGAGTTTCTGCTCCGCGATCCCGCCATCAGGATTCTCTTTGTTGGGACCGTGCGTGGCATTGAGTCGAAGGTGCTCGCTCATGAGGGATTCGAGTTGGCTCTCATTTCAGCCGAGCCCGTGATGGGGAAAGGGTTGCGGGGACTCGTGCAGGGGGCGCTCTCGATGCCGGCGGGGATTTGGCAGTCGCTTGGCATACTCCGGCGGCGTCGAGCGGATTTGGTGATCGGCGTGGGTGGCTACACAAGTCCGGCGATGCTGACCGCCGCTGCACTGAGGGGGATTCCGCGGGTGATTCTCGAGCCGAATGCCTATCCCGGTATGGCCAACACAGTGGTGGCTCCGCTCGCTCAACGGATTTTTCTGGCATTTGACTCGGCGGCGGCCGCCTTCGACCGGCAGAAAGTTTGTGTGGTCGGCACACCGATTCGACGGGAGTTTCTGGTGCAATCTGAACGGAGCGGCGTATTCCCGTCGATGAGATCAGGTGCCCGCCTCCTGATTTTCGGAGGGAGCCAGGGGGCGCAGGCGATCAACAGTGCGGTTCTGGAGGGATTGGCCTCACTCGTCGCGCGTTGCCCCGATCTGGCGATCGCCCATCAAACGGGTGAATCCGATTACGCGCGAGTCAGTGAGGCGTATCGCACTCTGGGCATCAACGCCGAGGTGGCGCCGTTCTTCTACGATATGCCGGCCGTGTTGCGTGCCGCCGACTTGGTGGTAGCCCGCGCAGGGGCGATGACGATTGCGGAGCTGACGGCCTGTGGGAAGCCGGCCATCCTGATTCCGCTGCCGACGGCGATCTACGACCATCAAACGAAGAATGCCCGGGAAATGGAAATGGCTGGGGGTGCGATCATGCTTCCTCAGGCGGATCTCACGGGAGCGAGGTTGAGCGAGTTGATCGGGGCCATCTTGCGGGATCCGCAGCGTCTGGAAACGATGCGGGCCAAGAGTTGGGAGATGAGGCGGGTCGACGCCGGCGAAGCAATTGTCCGTGAATGCTACGCGCTCATGGGGGTGACGTATGACAGCAACAGGACTGTTGGAGCGGCAGGAGCCTAGTGCGGCAGGAGAATGGGGCAATGGATTACGTGCATCAACCGGATCACAAGGGTTAAGGCGCATGGCGCTGTTTCGGAAGACCCAACACATTCATCTTGTCGGCATCGGCGGGGCTGGCATGAGCGGCATTGCCGAGGTCTTGCTCACCATGGGGTACAAAGTCACCGGATCTGATCTGCAGGCCTCCGAAACGACGAGGAGGCTGGAAGAGCTCGGAGGGAAGATTTTCATCGGTCACCAAGAATCCAATGTGGGCGAGGCGCAGGTAGTGGTGATCTCCTCCGCCGTGGCGGCGGGTAATTCAGAAGTGATGGTGGCAAAGTCCAAGCAGATCCCGGTGATTCCTCGGGCCGAAATGCTGGCCGAATTGATGCGTCTCAAGTTCGGCGTAGCCATCGCCGGGGCCCACGGGAAAACTACCACGACGTCGATGGTGGCAAATGTCCTGGCGCAGGGTGGGCTTGATCCCACGATGGTCATCGGCGGGAAAGTCAATGCCTTGGGCAGTCACGCACGACTCGGACGTGGCGACCTGTTGGTCGCGGAGGCGGATGAAAGCGATGGGTCGTTCCTGCGTCTGTCGCCGACCATCGTGGCGGTCACCAATCTCGATCGTGAACATCTTGACCACTATGGGTCGATGGATCGAATCAATGAATCGTTTCTCGAGTTCATCAACAAGGTTCCGTTTTACGGGTTGGCGGTGTTGTGCGCGGACGACGAACGCCTGAGCGCGCTTTTCCCTCGCATCGTCAAGCGGTACCAGACCTATGGGCTTCAGGAGCGAGGAGGAGTTGTGCCGGACTTCAAGGCCACTGATGTCAGCCTCAAACAATGGAGCGCCGAGTTTCGCGCACATTTCCGGGGGAAAAATCTCGGACCGTTTCGGCTCGCCGTGCCCGGCGTTCACAATGTCTCTAACGCCCTGGCGGCGATCGCGATTGGAATCGAATTGGACATTCCGGTTGACCTCATTCGCAAAGGGTTGGCGGCATTCACGGGCGTCGAACGGCGGTTTCATCTGCGCGGCGAAGCCGGGGGCATCATGGTCGTCGACGACTACGGGCACCATCCCACGGAGATCAAAGCGACATTGGCGGTTGCCAAGCAGAGCTGGGAGCGCCGGCTCGTCGTCCTCTTCCAGCCGCATCGGTATAGCCGGACCAGGGATTGCATCGACGATTTCGCACATGCGTTTGATCTAGCCGACACTGTCTTCATCACGGAAATCTATGCAGCGGGCGAACAGCCGATCCCGGGCATCTCGGGCGCGAAACTCGCGGAGACGGTGAAGGCGGCCGGCCATCAGTCGGTGACGTTCATCGAACGGAAAGAAAGCATGCCGGATCAGGTGCTCGCCCACCTGAAGTCGGGCGATCTGGTCCTCACGTTGGGTGCCGGAGACATCTGGAAAGCGGGAACCGGAATTCTTGCTCGGCTTGAGCCGACCACATAGCTCATGAGGCCCGGGATCAGCTCGTATGCCACAGGAAAACGACGGAGCAGGACTCAACGCAGGTTGCAGGAGGCGGTGGTGGGTCTCAGAGGAGCGGTCCGCTTCAACGCACCGCTCAAGGACTACACATCCTTTCATATCGGTGGACCGGCAGACGTCCTCGTGGAACCGGTCGACGTGCATGACGTGGTCCGCTTGGTTACCCAAGCGCGCGAGCAGCGGCTTCCAATCTGTGTGTTGGGCGGCACCAACCTTCTCATCCGGGACAAGGGCATCAGAGGTGTGGTGGTCAGCCTGGCGAAGTTGCGTGCGGTCAGGGACGAGCCGGGATCGGTTCTGTATGCCGAGGGAGGCGTCGGGATGCCGACTCTGATCGGTCATGCCATCCGCCGATCATTGGCAGGGTTGGAATGGGCGGCCGGGATACCCGGGACCGTGGCGGGGTGTGTGGTCATGAACGCCGGCACGAGGTTGGGCGAGATGAAGGACGTGGTGAAGGCTGTGCGCATCGTGTCACCGACGGGCACCGTGAGCGATTGCTCCGCCCAGGAGATCGCGTTTGCCTATCGTCAGGCGACCCTTCCGCCGGGGATTGTGGTGGGGGTGTGGCTTCAGCTCAAGCCGGGTGTGCGATCGGCCATCGAAAAAATCGTGAAAGACTACTTGCATTACCGTCGCGATACGCAACCGCTGATGCTGCCCAGCGCCGGTTGTGTGTTCAGGAATCCGCCGAACGACTCGGCGGGACGCATTGTTGAAGCGGCAGGGCTCAAGGGCGCACATGTGGGCGATGCGCGGGTGTCGGACAAACATGCCAACTTTATCGTCAACCAGGGTCATGCCAGCGCAAAGGATGTGCTGGCGCTCATCAGGAAAGTCCGCACTCAAGTCGCCCGGAGGACCGGTGTGAAGTTGGAACTGGAGCTGAAACTCGTGGGCCAAGCGTGAGGTTCTGAAACAATGGCACAGGCCGGACGGCTGACCAACGGGCGCATTGGAGTCTTGATGGGAGGACAGTCCTCCGAGCGGGATGTCTCGCTCCGGACCGGACAGGCCGTATATCAGTCGCTGATTCGCAGGGGGTATGACGCGGTCGCCATCGATGTGACCGACCACTTGTATGAAGATTTGAAGGACCGAAAGGTCGCCGTCGCATTCCTCTCGTTACATGGACCGGGAGGGGAGGACGGGACCATCCAGGGATTTCTGGACACGATCGGGATGCCCTATACGGGGTCTGGCGTGAGAGCCAGCGCAGTGGGCATGCATAAGGTGATGACGAAAACGGTACTTGCCGCTCACGACATTCCGGTTCCTGCCGGAACGGTTGTCGCCAGAGGAATGACGCCCTCGCTGGCCACGCTTCTGAAGGCGGCGAAGCTGAAATTGCCGGTGGTCGTGAAGCCGGCGTGTCAGGGCTCCACAATTGGGGTTACGATCGTTCGCCAGGTCAAACAGTGGAGAGACGCGCTGGCACTCGCGCACCAGTACGATGCCGATGCCATCGTTGAGGCCTATATCCCCGGGCATGAAGTCACGGTGGCTATTCTGGGCCGGGCGGTCGGTGTTCCGACGGGCCTTCCGGCGGTGGAGATCGTGGCGCCGGACGGCTTTTACGATTTCACTGCGAAGTACCAGAAAGGCGTGACGCGCTATCTCTGCCCCGCGCCATTGCCCGCCGAGATGCTCAGGCAGATCGGAGCGTTAGGGCGCCGGGCGTATCAAGTGCTGGGATGTGAAGGTGCGGCTCGCGTGGATTTTCGCATTACGCCGGAGGGCCGTCCGTATGTCCTGGAGATCAATACTGCACCCGGCATGACCGAAACGAGTTTGCTGCCGATGGCGGCAGCGCAGGCAGGTATTGATTACGACAGCCTGGTCGAGTGGATTCTGCAATCGGCGCTCGATCGTGCCGGTCGATTTGCACAGACTGCCAAGAGGGCGTTGGCGTGATGCGGTGGTTCAGGAAGAGCGGGCAGACACCTCCAGTGGGGCCGCGAAAAAATCAGTGGAGAGATGCGCGCACGAAGCAGGCGGCGAGCCAGCGATCTGAGGCAGGACGGGCCGGGACCTCGGCCCGGTGGACGACTGTCTGGCGGTGGGGCGGACTCATGGCGGGCGTAGCACTGCTCGGATCGGCCATCGTGACAGGTGCGCAAGATCTAGGGCCTGCGCTTCAACGGCTGCTCGAAATCAAGACCGTCACGGTTGACGGTTTGCACCGCATTCAGAAGCAGGACGTGATCCATCTCGTAGGGCTCAAGCCCGGTGTCCCGCTTCATCACATTGTGACGGCAGCGATCAAGGAACAAGTGGAGTCGCATCCCTGGGTGAAGGAAGCAGTAGTGAGCCGCGTCCTGTTTCACGAGCTGCGGATCTCGGTGGTCGAACGAAAACCCGCCGCGGTGATTCGAACCGGTGCGGAAAACTTTCTCAGCGACGACAGCGGCCACCTGTTGGCCCGACTCGGACAGGCCGATGATGATGTGTTGCCCATGGTCACGGGCATCGATCCGAGGGATCTGATTCGTGGTGACGAGCAAGTGCGCCAGGCGATCGTGCCCTGCATCGAACTCGCGAAACTCATTGGGCATACCTACGAGGGGCGTCTGCAGGTGAATGCCGAGAACCCTGCGAACCTCGTGGCCTCCGTCCGTGGAGTGCAGTTCCAATTCGGTGAGGGGGCTGTCAGTGAGCAGTGGGAACGGTTCCAGCGGGTGAAGCCGACATTACGAACATTGAACTTCGACGGACAGGGACATGGAGCGAACGAAGTCGATCTCCGGTACGAGAACCGGATCATCGTACGGGAAAGGGGGTGATCACGGTGCCCAAACGAGATCAGATCCTTGTCGGGCTGGACATTGGAACGACGAAGATTTGCGCGATTGTGGCGGAGATTACAGACGCCGGAGCGCTCAACGTCATCGGCGTCGGGTCCAGTCACTCGCGTGGATTGCGCAAAGGAGTGGTCGTCGATATCGAGAGTACCGTCGAGTCGATTAAGAAGGCCGTCGAGGAGGCGGAATTGATGGCGGCCGTGCAGATCAACTCAGTCTACACAGGTATCGCAGGCAGTCACATTTCGGCAGAAAACTGTAAAGGGGTGGTGGCCCTGAAGCGCGCCGAGGTCACCCACGAAGACATCCATCGAGCGATCGAGAGTGCGCGGACTCTGGCCGTCATTCCCCACGAGCGCCGGATTCTGCATGTGCTTCCGAGGGAGTTCATGGTCGACGGGCAGGAAGGCGTGCGTGAGCCGTTAGGTCTGTCGGGCAATCGCCTCGAGGTCAACGTCCACGTCATCACCGGCGCGGTGACGTCCGCCCAGAACATCATCAAAAGCGTGAATCGAGCGGGTCTCGATGTTGTGGACATCATTCTCCAGCCGTTGGCTTCGAGCGAAGCGGTGTTGAGCCAGGAGGAGCGCGAGTTGGGCGTCGCCATGGTCGATCTGGGGGGGGGAACCACGGATCTCGCGATATTCCTCGATGGAAGTATTCGTCACTCCGCGGTGCTGCCCATCGGGGGCCAGAATATCACGAAGGACCTGGCGATCGGTCTCCTCACGTCGCAGACCGAAGCGGAGCGGATCAAGACTCAACACGGTATCGCGCGAACCGAACTGGTGACCGGCCATCAGGTCGTCGAAGTGCCATCTGTCGGAGACCGCCCGGCTCGGACGTTTTCACGCCGGGACATTGCCGAGATCCTCGAGCCGCGCGTGGAGGAAATGTTTGAACTCGTGCGCCGGGAAATCGCGCGCGCCGGATATGAAGGTATGTTGGGCGCCGGGGTGGTGATCACGGGTGGCACGTCGTTGCTGGAAGGGATGCCGGACGCGACGGAGAAAGTGTTGAACCTGCCGGCCCGCCGAGGCATGCCCGCCGGTGTTGGCGGACTCAGAGACATCGTCGGCCACCCCAGTTATGCAACCGGGGTGGGGCTGTTGCTGCATGCCCGCCGGCATGCGGATGAACTGGAATTGGCTGGAATCCGCAACGGAGGAACCTGGGCCAAAATGGTTGGATGGACGAAGCGGGTGTTTGAGGTCTTTTAACCAAGAACCCTTGCGTGCGACAGGTTGTCGTCATGCGAGGAGATGTGAGGAGGTGTCCCGATGTTCTCATTCCAGGAAGGTGTGTTGTTACCGGTCCGCATCAAGGTAATCGGAATCGGCGGTGCCGGATGCAATGCGGTCAATACGATGATCGCGTCCGGCCTGGCCAGGGTCGATTTTATTGCTGGCAACACAGATCTCCAGGCGCTCGACCGGTCCCTGGCTCCGTATAAGATTCAGCTGGGTCCGGAACGGACGCGCGGGCTGGGGGCCGGCGCGAAGCCAGAAATCGGCAAGGATGCGGCCCTGGAAAGCAAAGACCACATCCGGGAATGTCTCGAAGGGGCCGATATGGTATTCGTGACCGCCGGGATGGGCGGTGGAACGGGCACCGGCGCCACTCCGATCGTCGCCAGCATCGCCCGTGAAATGGGAATTCTCACAGTGGGCGTCGTCACGAAGCCGTTCCAATACGAAGGCCAGCGGCGGCATAAGCATGCGGAGGAAGGGATTCGCGATTTGCGCCGGCACGTCGATACCCTGCTGGTGATACCCAACCAGCGCCTGTTGGGGATCGTCGACAAGTCGACGCCGCTCCTCGAAGCATTCAAGGTCGCGGACGACGTGTTACGGCAGGCCATTCAAGGGATTGCCGATGTCATCACGACCACGGGACATGTGAACGTCGATTTTGCCGATGTCCGGACCGTGATGTCTCATACCGGTCGGGCTGTCATGGGCATGGGGGTGTCCCGCGGGCCGAATCGAGCGATCGAGGCTGCCCAAAAAGCCATTTGCAGTCCGTTGTTGGAAGAGGGGAGCGTGGAAGGCGCCCGGGGGGTTCTGCTGAACATCACGGGCGGGCCCAGCATGTCGCTGCATGAAATTGAGGAAGCCGCGTCCATCATTCAACAGACGGCTGATCCCGAAGCCAACATCATTGTGGGGCAGGTGATCAATCCTGACATGGGCGAGGACCTGGTCGTCACCGTGATTGCCACCGGGTTTGAGTCGGAAAACGACGCCGCTGCCGCTCCGATCGCCGCGGAACGCGCGACAGTACGTGCCTCCAAACCGACGCAGCCGGTGCTGGCCGGAGTGGGCGTCGCCGCCGGCGCCGATCGTCCGATGAAGGATCTTGATCGACCGACCTTCTTGCGGCGGATGAGTGATGCGCGGGAATCAATCGACTGCGCGGCCCTCGTGGCGGAGGATGAGTGGGATGTGCCGACCTTTCTCCGCAAGCAAGCGGACTGATCGCACGAGGAGGGTGAAAACGGTTCCGCGGGAGTAAGGTTATGGCCAACATTCCGGTTATTACCGTGCCGGCGTTCACGTCGTCGGGAAGCGGGGTCTCTCATTTTTTCGGGACCCGCAGGCATTCGGCGGAGCTTGACTTGGAATTGGGTATTCCGGTTCAAGGTGCGCGAGGTGGCGCACGATCGTCGTGGATGCTCTCGGTGAAGCAGGTTCATGGGACAGAGGCGCTCATTGTGGATCGGGCGCTGACAGCGGCCGACCATTTTCAGGGTGGCTGGGATGCGTTGGTCACCGACCAGCCCGGGATCATGGTTGCGGTGCGGACAGCGGACTGTGTGCCCGTTCTCATGTATGATCCCACCTGCCGGGTCGTGGCCGCCCTTCACGTTGGCTGGCGGGGAGCTGTGGCCGGCATCGTGTCGAAGACGATCGCGCTCATGCGGTCACGATTCGGTTCGATCCCGGACCAGCTTCGGGTCAGCATCGGCCCGTCTGCCGGGGCCTGCTGCTACGAAGTCGATGAACCCGTGTTGGACTGCCTGCGTGCGAGCCTGTCCGACTGGGAAGCGCTGATACGAGACTCGCGTGGCGGCAAAGGGCATCTTGACCTGAAGGGACTCGTTAGAAGACAGGCGCAGGCCGCCGGTGTGCGTCCGAAATCCGTCACGGCCGTCAATCTGTGCACCATCTGTCATGAGGACCTGTTCTTTTCCTATCGCCGCGAGGGAAAAGTGGTCGGGACGATGGTGAGCGCCATCGGCCTTGCTCCCATGATCGGGTAAGACGGTGCCCCTGCCAATTGTCCAGTCCTTCCGTTAGAATGGGGGCTGGTTGCCCGGGCCGGCGGCCACGTTTCTTGAGGTCCGATTCAGGCGATGGACTTGTCCGCCGGAGAGCCGATTGCCGAGCGAGTTCGATGGGTCCTGTCGAGAATTCGCGCCTCGGCGGACAAGGCGGGTCGCGATCCCGTCGGCATCCGACTGGTGGCCGCGACGAAGACCGTTACGGTCGAGCGCATTCAGGCGGGGATCGATGCCGGGTTGTCGATCCTGGGCGAAAATCGTGTCCAGGAGGCGATTCCCAAGATGGCGGCGCTCACACAGGCACCGGTCCGGTGGCATTTCATCGGACAACTGCAGCGGCGGAAAGTGCGGTCGGTGATCGGTCTGTTCGACCTGATCCATTCGGTCGATAGTCTGGAACTCGCGCAAGAGATCGATCGCCGCGCGGGAGAATCTGGTCGCCGGCAGGACGTACTGCTCGAGGTCAATGTCGGGGGCGAGCTGACAAAAGCCGGTTTCCGTCCCGCTGACCTTCCAGAGCTGATAAAGAGGATTGCGGTGTTCGCTCATCTTCGCATCAAGGGGCTGATGGCGATCCCGCCGCCGACCCCCGACGGTGAGTCGGCCCGGCGGTACTTTGTGGATCTCCGTGAATTGGCGCGGCGAATAGGGGCCCAGGGTGTTCCGGGCGTGACGATGGACGAACTATCCATGGGTATGTCAAACGATTACGAAGTCGCCGTCGAAGAGGGGGCGACACTGGTGCGTGTCGGCAATGCCATCTTCGGAGCCCGTCATGCCTAGCCCGGCTCGTGAGGACACCATTGCCTTCATTGGCGGCGGCCAGATGGCTGAGGCGCTGATCGGGGGAGTGCTCTCCACCAACCTCTACGGGCCGGATCGAATCTGGGCAGCCGATCCGGACGCTCGACGGTTGGATCATCTCAAACAGAAGTATGGAATCCGGACCGGTGCGTCGAATCGTGAGGCGGTGGCCTGGGGCGACATTGTGGTGCTGGCCGTGAAGCCGCAAATACTCGACGGCGTTCTCAGAGAGGTCGGCCGCGAATTGACGCAGGTGCTGGTCGTCTCCATTGTCGCCGGCGCGCCGATCCGTCGAATTGTGGATGCGTCCGGCCTACAGGCGCGCGTCGTTCGGGCCATGCCAAATACGCCGGCCATGGTGCATGAGGGCATGACGGCGCTGGCAATCGGTCCCGGTGTGCAGGACGAGGACGCTGCCCGTGTCCGGAAGGTTTTTGAGTCGGTCGGCAAGGTGGTGCCCGTGGAGGAGCGATTGATGGATGCGGTAACCGGCCTGAGCGGGAGCGGACCGGCCTATGTGTTTCTTGCCATCGAGGCCCTGGCGGACGGTGGAGTGAAAATGGGCCTCCCGCGCGACACCGCCGGTCTGCTCGCGGCCCAGACCGTTCTGGGTGCCGCGCGCATGGTCTTGCAGACCGGACAGCATCCTGCTCGTCTCAAAGATCAGGTGGCCTCTCCGGGAGGCACGACCATCGCGGGTTTGCACCGGTTGGAACAGGGCGGCCTGCGGGCGACATTGATCGACGCGATCGAGGCCGCGACGAAACGGTCACAGGAGCTCGGGCGCTGATGTTTGTGGTGGGGAATTTTTTCAATGCACTAGCCTCGGTGGTTTATTACGTTCTGGAACTGTATATATATGTGGTGGTAGCCCGCGCGCTTATTTCCTGGGTCAATCCAGATCCGTGGAACCCGATCGTGCGATTTCTCGACCGAGTGACCGAACCCGCGTTGGCTCCTATCCGGAGACTGATCGGGTGGCGATTAGGTATCGACCTCTCGCCTCTTGTCCTGATTCTCATTTTAATCTTCCTGCAGAAATTCATTGTGCCTTCGCTCTTTCAGATGGCAGCTGTGATTGGATAGGAGCCAGCACTGGGGGGACGCCATGAAAATTACGCCGCTCGACATTCAGCAGATGGTGTTTCGCGTCAAGTTCCGTGGCTACGATCGGGAGGAAGTCAATCGATTTCTCGAAGAAGTGGCGCAGACCGTCGAGTCGTTGAACCGCGACAATGCGGCATTGCGTGAGCGGATCACCTCCCTGGAACAGCAGGTGGCGGAATTGAAACGGGCGGAAACGACGTTGTCGAACACGCTCATATCAGCACAGTCTTTGGCCGACGATGTGAAGCGGAGTTCCCAGCGGGATGCCGACCTGATCATCAAGGAAGCGGAGTTGAAGGCTGGCGAGCTCTTCCGGCAGGCGCGTGTCGAACTGGCGGACACGCAGCGGGACCTCTCCCTGCTGCAGAAGCAGAGATTGCTCATGGTCGAGCGGATGCGGGCGACGCTTCATACCTTCGAACGGATGCTGGACGTCGAGGCGAGCGAGGCCTATCAGGAGAGCAGCGCGGTGCCCGAAGAAAAGATGGAAGGGGAGTCGAGCCCTGCCCGATGATCCGGAACCTTGGTGTCTGAAGGTGCCGCCAACGTATGCCGCTCCGCTGTTCCTCCGGTCTCGTCCCTAGTGTCGGCCAGCAGTCCCCATGCCTGATCCCCGTGTGATACAAGCGGCGCTTGATCGAGCCGTCGCCGACGGAGTCTTTCCGGGGGCCGTGCTGATGGTGCGGTGTGGCGGTGAACCGGCTTCTACCTTCTGCGCCGGACGGCTATCAACCATCCCTCCAGGTTCTGCGGTGCGGCCGTCGACCACCTACGATCTGGCGTCGCTGACCAAACCCTTGGCAACGGCAACCTCGATTGCCCTGCTGGTTCAGGAAGGCCGCTGCCGGCTTGATGACATCGTGGCCGAGCAGCTTCCGGAATGCGCCGATGTGCCAATTGGCGCCGCCACAATTCGGCAGCTGCTGACGCATTCTTCCGGGCTGCCAGGCTGGCGGGGATTTTATGAGCGACTCAGCCCGGACGGCGCGATTCCTGTGTCGAATACCGAGAGGGATCGCGCCAAACAGGGGATGCTTGAATTGATCCGAGCCGAGGCGCCGGTGTACGAACGCGGCGCTCGTAGTCTGTACAGTGATCTTGGTTTCATGTTGCTCGGCCTGATCGTTGAGCGGTGCAGCCAGCAAACTCTGGGGAAGTTCTTTCATGATCGCGTTGTGCGTCCTCTGGGCGGGCTGCCGTTGGCGTTCGTCCTGGGTGAACGGTTGGACAAGTTCCTGGGCGATGCGGGCAAGTCTAACGGCGGCATAGCGCCGACCGAAGTCGATCCGTGGCGGGGCCGTCTCTTATGTGGAGAAGTGCACGATCAAAATGCTGCGGCGTTGGGCGGTGAGGCCGGTCATGCCGGACTGTTCGGCACTGCCGCCGCAGTGCTAGCCGTCACGGGTGAGTGGTTGCGCGCGTATCATGGTCGAAAGACCTGGCTCGATCAGGGGATTGTCCGTGAATTTACGCGACGACAACAGTTGGGTGCGGCATCCAGCTGGGCGCTCGGGTGGGATACGCCATCAACCCCGTCTTCTGCGGGACGCTACTTCCCCGGTGGGTCGTTCGGGCATCTCGGCTATACGGGCACTTCGATCTGGATTGATCCTAAGCAGGAGCTGGAGGTCGTGTTGCTCTCGAACCGCGTGCATCCCACGAGCAGAAACGAAGCCGTGCGGGAGTTTCGCCCCGTCATTCACGACCTGGTGTATCAGGAGTTTCTTGGTCCGGACTAGGACTGGTCGGCGTGATCAATCCAGGTTTCTTTTTCGGCAAGATACCGCGACCCCTTGAAGTTAGCCCGTGTCCGCATGCGGGAAAATCCAAGCCCCTGCAGTTTCTCGACGAGTTCTTTTACCGCCGCTATGATGGTCGAATGGGATCCGCTTTCTACAGTGAGGGCTTCGTACATGACCCTGGCCAAGTATCCCGATGCGGTCCGATTCACGAGGACAGCGCGATTGAAATACCGATCGCTTGGATCGACTCCTTCGATCTGGTGCTTCTCAACCAGCCCTTCCTTCTTAAACATCAACGGCAGGGTGCTCATTTGCTCCTCCAACGGTTCCGCATGCGGCACAGACAGAATTATAGGGCCCTTCCCTGGTGACTGCAACCGCGTTGACAAAGATCGGCCCCGATTACTATGATGCGCTCCCCTTACCAGAGCGGAGGTCCGGTTATTACCCCACTTCCATGAACATTCCGAACAGCCTGACGCTGCTCCGTATCCTGCTGGTTCCTGTTTTTATAGGGTTCATGACATACGGCGAATATGGGTACGCCTTCGCCGCACTCGTCGTCGCCGGCCTCACCGATGCGATCGACGGTCCCATCGCGCGCAGGTTGAACCAGTGCACGAAACTGGGAACGATCCTCGACCCTCTGGCAGACAAGATGCTTCTGACCTCGTGTTTCATTTCGCTGTCAACGCTACGCCTCGTGCCATCGTGGCTGGTCATCCTCGTCGTGAGCCGCGACGTGATTCTCCTGCTCGGGACGGCGGTGGCGCACGTGACCAATACTCCGATCGACGTCACGCCGACGCTTCTGGGAAAGGGGACGACACTGCTTCAGTTGGGCTATGTGCTCCTGGTCGTTCTCCTGACATGGCGCGGGATGGACCTCTCCGTGCTCATTCCGCTCTTAGTGGCGATGGTCGGGTTTACGCTCGCCTCAGGGCTCCACTACATTTACCGGGGGTATAGGAATACCAATGCCGCTTCTCCCTCGAGCTAAGGTGTCTCCTCCTGCGCTCATGGCCGGCCCTCCATCGGGCAAATAATGCAAATGTTTTGACAGGTTTTGGGTCAAGAAGAAAGCCGCCCGCCTGCTCCGACTGAACACGAGGTCGTTCCGCTATCGGCTGGAGAAGTATGCTATAAAGAGAGGTCGTGACTAAGAGTCTTTCAGAATCGGTTTCCCCGCCAGTTTCGTCGGTTACCGTACTCACCCCCGCCAAAATCAATCTCGTCCTCCGGATTCTCGACCGCCGCGCGGACGGATTCCACAATCTCTGGTCGCTGATGCACACCGTGGGGTTGGAAGACCAAATCGTCATCCGTCTCAATCCGGGTCGCACTCTCATCACGCTGCAGTGCGATGCGCTCTCGCTGGCGACGGATCATACGAATCTTGTTTGTCGTGCCGCCGCGGAGGTGTTGCGCCACAGTGGTCGCACCATCGGGCTGGACATCGTCCTGACCAAGCGGATTCCGATGGGGGCAGGGCTGGGGGGTGGGAGCAGCGACGCGGCGGCGACGATCGTCGGGCTGAACCAGTTGCTGAACATGGGTTGGTCGGCGGGAGACATGGCCCAAGTAGGCCAAACGCTCGGCAGCGATGTGCCCTTCTTTTTTTTCGCTCCGGCTGCCATTGTACGGGGCCGAGGGGAGGAAGTGACTCCTGTTGGGATTACGGGAAGTCGATGGGTGGTCCTCGTCAATCCCGGATTTTCTGTAGAAACCAGATGGGCCTATCAGGAACTGTCTTCCACCCGAACCGGTGTGCGGCCGCTTTCGGATCGCCACCTGGCGCTCGGACGCGAACGCCGGCTTTCGTGGGAGCAGGTGCTTGAGATGGCCGAGAACGACTTCGAAACACCGGTATTCCGGGCCCACCTGAAGCTTCACGCGATCAAACGAGCGCTCCTGAATCAGGGTGCCGAGGTGGCCCTGCTATCAGGCAGCGGGGCGACAGTCTTCGGCGTCTTCCGTGGGAAGGCCGAGGCCCATCGGGCGCTGGCTCATTTTCAAACTCAGCCCGATATGAAGGTCTTCGCAGTTTCGGCCGGTTCTGTTCCTCGGATCATGCAGCCGTCAAGAATCTAACGTCGGGGTCGTCTGCCTGGTCATTTGGTTGACAAAGACGGGAGATTTCCGTTAGAGTTTGTTCCCCTGGTTGGCTTCCTCAGTAGCGTGCAGAGAACGGGGGAGGCATGGGGCAGAAAAGTCCGCCGACACTCCCCGCAGAAGAACCACTAGAGAATTCAGCACATTACCGGCAGACGATAGGAAGTTTCGAGAACATTCGATGAACAGAGAATTGAAAATTTTCTCTGGTAACGCGAATCCTGCGCTCGCTCAAGAGATCTCCGCCTATTTGGGGCAGAAGTTGGGCGAGGCGACTGTGGCCTCGTTCAGCGACGGGGAGATACGGGTCAAGATCGACGAAAACGTGCGCGGCACAGACGTTTTCGTCGTCCAGTCCTGTTGTCAGCCGGTGAATGATTCGTTAATGGAGCTCTTGATCATCATCGATGCGCTCAAGCGCTCGTCAGCCAACCGAATCACCGCCGTCATTCCCTATTTCGGCTACGCCCGTCAGGACCGCAAAGATCAACCGCGCGTCCCCATCACCGCGAAGCTGGTCGCCGACTTGATTACGACGGCCGGAGCCGACCGGGTTCTGACGATGGACCTCCATGCGGGGCAGATCCAAGGGTTTTTCAATGTCCCCGTCGATCATCTGTATGCGCTTCCCGTGTTGCTCGACTACATCACGAAGGAGAAAATTACCGATCTGGTCGTGGTGTCGCCCGACGCGGGCGGTGTGGAACGAGCCAGGGCCTTTGCAAAGCGGCTGCAGGCCAACCTGGCCATCATCGATAAGCGGCGCGAGGGGCCGAATCAAGCGCAGATCATGAACATCATCGGCGACGTCCACGGGAAGAGCGTCCTCCTGTTGGACGACATGGTCGATACGGCCGGGACGATCGTCCAGGGGGCCCAGGCCTGCGCCGACCAGGGGGCGCGCGAAGTCTGGGCCGCGTGCACTCATGCTGTGCTATCGGGGCCCGCGCTCGACCGGCTGCAGAAGTCATGTATCTCGCAGATGGTGGTCACGAACACGATTCCATTGCATGGGAAAGAACAGATGTGTCCGAAGTTGCATCAATTGTCGGTGGCGCCCCTCCTGGGTGAAGCCATCAGACGTATTCACGAGGACGAGTCAGTCAGTTCATTATTCGCCTAGGGTCTTGAAGTGCAGGGCCTCGTGCGGAAGGATCGGAGACGGAGGAGCGTCATGAAATTCGAGCTGGCAGCGACGGTGAGGGAGCAGGCGGGCAAAGGCGCCGCACGGTCCATGCGGCGGGCAGGCAAGGTTCCAGCGGTACTCTATGGGCAGGGCGAGTGTTTGTTGTTGACCGTCAACCCCGAGGGGCTGGTCAATATCTTGAAATCTCAGACCGGAAGCACGGCGTTGATTTCGCTGACCCTGACCGGGACCAAGTCCAAGCCGAACCGCACCGCGCTTCTGCGTGATTATCAGACCGACCCGGTGAGTGGTGCCGCGCTGCACGCGGACCTGTTCGAGGTTTCCATGAGCAAGCCGATCCGGGTCAAGGTGCCGATCCATGTTATCGGTGGAGTTCCCGCCGGAGTCAAGGAAGGCGGCGTGCTCCACCACAACATGCGCGAGTTGCACGTCGAATGTCTGCCAGCCGCCTTGCCGGACCATGTTGAGGTCGATGCATCAGCGTTGAGCATCGGCGATGGCATCCATGTGAAAGAACTGTTGACGCGAGAAGGGGTCCGATTCCTGGACGACCCCGACCAGATGGTCGTCAGCGTAGCGGCACCCCTGTCGGATGCCAAGCTCGAAGCCCTGTTGACGAGCGCGGCAGGACCGGCGGCCGAACCCGAAGTCATGGCCAAGGGAAAGGAAGCGGCTGTGGTGGCTGAAGGCGCGCCTGGCGCGGAGGCGGCCAAGGCCGGTGCCGCGGCGCCGGCCGCTGAGGTCAAGGCGGGCGACAAGAAGGACGCGGGCAAGGAAGCACCCAAGGCTGAGAAGAAGGAAGCCGAGAAGAAGAAATAGCGGTGCGTTTCATCGTAGGACTGGGCAATCCCGGGAGAGCCTACGCCCGGACCCGCCACAATGTCGGCATGTGGGTCGTCGAGCGGGCCGCCGCTCAGTGGTCCATCCCTCTCATCCCCCACGGTACAGTTCAGCGAGGTTCCGGGCGGCTCGGTTCGGAGTTGATCGAACTGGCCGGCCTGCTGGACTGGATGAACGTCAGCGGTCCCCCCCTGAAAGGCCTGTTGCAGGAATTCAAGCTCACGCCGGAAGATCTCGTCCTTATCCACGACGATCTCGATCTGGAGCCTGGTCGGCTGCGGATCAAGCTGGCCGGGGGGCATGGGGGACACAATGGCATTAAGTCGGTGGTGGAGGCGCTCGGCACGGAGCAATTCATCCGGCTCAAGCTCGGGATCGGCCGGCCGGCCCCGGGTCAGGATCCCGCCGACTACGTGCTTGAGCCGTTCACGGAACAGGAGCTCGAAGTGCTGAATCCCTGCTTGGATCGGGCGGTTGCCGCGCTGGAATGTCTGATTCACCGGGGACTGGCAGTCGCAATGAACCAGTTCAATGTCCGCGAGCGAGCGGATGAGGAGGATCAGCCAGGCTAACCTGTTGCCCGCCCGCCGCGCGCGCAGGAATTGGTTTTCCTCCGTCGCCCAGATCAAGAATACGGGTTCCGGATCGAACAAGTTCTGATCGGCGGTGCTCGATCGGGAGAGGGCGCGTCCCGGCGCGCCGGGGTTTGGCGGGTGAGGACGTTGCGCGCATGTTAGGTCAGCCTGGCTGCCATTTTCCGAAAAGGGTGTAGGAGGGGGAAAGACAAAGAATGGGACTCTGTTGCGGCATGATCGGGCTGCCAAACGTCGGCAAGACAACGGTCTTCAATGCGCTGACCGGCGGCGGCGCGCTGGCGGCCAACTATCCCTTCGCCACCGTCGATCCGAATACGGGCATCGCGCTGGTCCCGGATCCACGCTTGATCACGCTCACCGATATGTTTCGTTCGAAGAAGACAACCTACAGCACGCTCGAGGTGCGGGATATCGCCGGCCTAGTCGAAGGCGCGAGCAAGGGCGAGGGACTGGGCAATCAATTCCTCGGTCATATCCGTGAAGTCGACGCGTTGCTTCATGTCGTGCGCTGCTTTCAGGGGACGGACGTGGTGCATGTGAACGGTGGTGTGAATCCGTTGCGCGACATCAGCGTCATTGAAACCGAGTTGATGCTGGCCGATCTGGACACCCTCGACCGGCGGAAACAGAAGACGGAGAAAAAGGTCCGCGCGGGGGACAAGAAGGCGGCCTTTGAGGTCGACTTTCTGACTCGCCTGATCGGCCTGCTTGATAAGGGCGAATGGCTGGGGAATCTCGGGTACACGCCGGAGGAACGACTGATTCTCGACGAGTGTCAGCTACTCGCCGCCAAGCCGGTCTTGTTCGTCACGAACGTTTCGGAAGGGAAGAATGCGGACGAGGCCATGGTCCGGACCGTTCAGGACTTCGCCGCCAAACGCGGGGCGCGCGTCGTGACGATCTGCGGTCAGCTCGAGGCGGAATTGTCGTCGCTCCCGGAATCCGAGCGGGCCGATTTCCTGAAAGAAATGGGACTAGTCGAATCGGGACTAGTGCGACTGACCCGCGAAGCGTATACGCTACTGGATATCATCACCTTCTTTACCGCCGGCGAAACCGAATCCCGCGCCTGGCCCATTCCGAAAGGGACCAAGGCGCCGCAGGCCGCGGGCAAGATTCACACGGACATGGAACGAGGATTCATCAGGGCTGAGGTATATCACTACGACGATCTGATGGCCTGTGGGTCTGAGGCGAAGGTGAAAGAAAGAGGACTGTTCCGGCTGGATGGGAAGGACTACGTCATCAAAGAGGCGGACATCGTCTACTTCCGGTTCAACGTCTAGTCATTTCTCCGACGCTTCAGAGTAGGTCCCGCGTGGTCGGCAGGACCTCATCGAACCGCGATACCTGCGTGTTCCGCCTATCATGCACCCCTAGCGAGCCTGGAAATTGCGGTGGCCTGTGCTGGTATCTCTACCAATATCTTCCGTACAGGCGAATCAGTACAACGCCCAGGCACGTGAGGAGAGGCGCGGCGGCCGGTCACCGTTGAGTCGGGAGCTTCCATGATTAAGGTCCTCTTGGTTGAAGCGAGCGAGGCCGACGCCCGTCAGGCGCACGATATGCTGACCGAGGCGGGAGAGGGAGATATTCAGGTCACCCATGTGGAGAAGCTGAGCGCAGCCCTGCGCAGACTGAATCGCGAGTCGTTCGATGCCATTCTGCTTTACGGGGAGCTGCTCGACACCCATGGCTTGGACATGCTGGAGTTGCTCCAGGCCGCCTTAGCCCGGATCCCGATTGTGATGCTGACGGATCAGAAAGATGCTGGTAAAGAGCGGCAGGCTATCCAGCGAGGGATTCAGGACGTCATCGTCAAGAACCAGTGGACGGCGGAGCAACTGGTCCGGTCGGTCCGGCACGCCGTTGATCGCAAGCAGGCGGAGCAACGCCTCTCTTATCTGGCGCAGTATGATCCCCTGACGGCCTTGGCGAATCGTGCTCTGTTCCGTGATCGGCTCGTGCACGCGCTTGCCTTCGCCAAACGAAAGAAACAGGAGGTCGGCGTGGTCTTGTTAGGCCTGGATCGGTTTAGGTCCCTGGCCGAGACCCTTGGTTCCGACGGATGCGACGTGTTGTTGAAAGAAACCGCGAATCGGCTCAAACAGTGCATGAGGGAGGTCGATACCGTGGCACGCCTCGCAGGCGACGAGTTTACGTGTCTCCTCGAGGGGATCACCTGTCGTGCCGATATGGAAGTCATTGCCAAGCGAGTCCTGGCTTCGATGGCACAGCCGTTCGCCCTAACGGGACAGGAGGTAACGCTCACGGCGAGCTTGGGGCTCGCCGTGTATCCGCTCGACGGCCAGCAGGTCGATGAATTGCTTAACCAGGCGCAGAATGCGCTCACGTCCGTCCAGGAATCCGGAGGGTCGAACTATCAGTTCCCCTCAACTGCGTGAGCGGGCCGTGGCGCGATTTGAGTGTACACGACGAGCATGCCAAGCGCCCGTCAAAGACAGGTTGATCCTCCCTGAAATCCCACTTTGTTGACAGCCGTTTCGGGCCTGTGTTACCGTCCACCACTCCGTGCGCCCTGGAGGCGCCCTACACCTCGCTCCCGACCGGTTCGGGGGCCTTTGTCCAGGAGGATCCTTTCATGGAGCTCTACGAGTCTCTGTTTATTATTCGTCCGTCCGTTTCCGACGAGGAGACCAATACCCTCATCGAAAAAATGAAGGGCGTGGCCGACAAGACTGGCGCGCAATTCATCAGGGCCGAAAACTTGGGCAAGAAGAAGCTCGCCTATGAAGTGCGACGCGAACGGAAGGGCACCTACGCCTACTTCTATTTTAGAGCGCCCAACCATACGGTGGGCGAACTGGAGCGGGCCTATCGGCTGGAAGATAACATCATCAAGTTTCTCACGATCCATCACGAAAAGGGACCGGTGCCGAGACGCGACACCTCGGCGGCGGAGTCTGACGGTGGCAGGATTTAACAAAGTCATTCTCATCGGGAATCTCACGCGGAATCCCGAACTGCGGTATACGCCGAACGGCACTCCGGTAGCGAGTTTCGGCCTGGCGGTCAGCCGTCGGTTCAAGCAAGGTGACGAGCTAAAGGAAGAGGTCTGTTTTGTCGACATCGTGGTATTCGGCAAGCAGGCCGAGCATTGCGGACAGTATCTCAGCAAAGGCAACGGGGCGATCATCGAGGGACGCCTGCAGCAGCGTCGATGGGAGACCGAAGACGGCCAGAAGCGCAGCAAACACGAGGTGGTTGCCCAGACCGTGACGTTCATGCCGAAACGGCAGGATGGCGGCCCGAGCGCAGGCGGTGGAGGCGCAGAACCTCTGACTCACGTTGAGCCCGGATACGAGATGGATGAACAAGTCTAGTCGCGCAGAGCGAGGAGGCGGCGATGGAGCGAAGCGACAGCGAGCGTGGTGGGGGCGGGGGCCGGTTGTTTCAACGAAGACGGCCCTGCCGGTTTTGCCTGGACAAGGCGCCGATTGACTTTAAGGATGCCGGCTTGCTCCGGAATTTTCTGACGGAGCGCTGCCGGATCGTTCCGCGCCGCATTTCCGGAAACTGCATGCGTCATCAGCGTGAGCTGACCGTTGCGGTCAAGCGGGCCCGACATATCGCCATTATCAGCTTTGCGGAGGAGCGATAAGTGCGGTGACGGATTCTCCCGATGCGCGGCAGTGGGGCGGCGGCGTGCAGCTGGGGATCGCGATGAACCTTCTCACACCCAAGATCACGGACATCACGGCAGAGGGGATCTCGCTTTCGGGTGACTTGACGGGCGAAGAACTGGGGCTCACGGATGCAGGTGTGTCCATCCAGGGAACGCTGGCGGTGGGGCTGGATTTGCGCGCGGTCGAGCGCACTATCTGCGTGACCGGGGTGGTGGAGGGAACGGCGCTTCGCCAGTGCGTGCGATGCCTCAAGGAGTTTGATGAGCCGATGACCTTTTCCCTGCGCGTGGCCTATGAACGCGAAATGAAGGCGGCCCCCGCTGCGGCGAAACGAGAGGATCCGCAGAGAAAGAAGGCGACGGCGGTCGAGGTCGAACCGAAAGAGCAGAACGATGACCTGTACTATTACGCGGGCGATCACCTTGAACTGGCGCCGATGCTGCGGGAACAGGTGATTCTCGCCTCGCCGATGCATCCGCTCTGCAGTGAACAATGCCTCGGATTATGTGCGCGATGCGGGAAAGATCTCAACGAAGGCCCCTGTCAATGCGCCGCCGAGGAGGGGAACAAGCCGTTCCATGCGCTACGCAGCGCGAAACAGATGCCGGGGGACCAGCGGGACCGCTGATGCAGCGGTTAGGGTCGGCCTGAAGAAGGAGTTGCCATGCCTAATCCGAAACATAAACATTCACGGGCAAGACGCGACAAGCGCCGTACCCAGAAGTTACGAATGACCCCTCCAGGGATGTCTGTCTGTCCTCAGTGCCATGAGCTCAAGCTGCCGCATCGCACCTGTTTGAATTGCGGAACCTATAAGGGCCAGGCGGTCATTCAGGTCGAAGAAGCCTGACGGACGGCGCCATGTTCGGTCCGTGCGTCGCCTGCGCCGCGCGGATCTTCCACAGACTCTCGTATATCGCGGTGCTGGCTGCGATCTTAAGAGATCAAACCAATTCTTAGGGGCTGGATGGGCGAGAGGCAAGGCCTGATGGGCCATCCGTTGTGCAAACCATGCTGCTACGCTAAGCTCTCGGCATGTCCGGCCGGACCACAGGGGCTGTGCGTGTTCCACCGGTTGATCCGACTCCACCCGTGAGCACCTCATCTCACATGAAAATCGCGCTTGACGCGGTAGGGGGCGACCATGGTCCGGTTCCCTGTATCGAGGGTGCGCTGCAAGCCGCCAAGGAATTGGACGTCGAAGTCGTTCTGGTCGGCGATGAAACCGTTCTGAAACAGGAGTGCGATCGTCTGGGCTGCCTCGATCCCCGGCTCACCATCCGCCATGCCTCGCAGGTCATCGGCATGCACGAATCACCGGCGGCGATGGTCCGGAAGAAGCGGGACTCGTCGATTTGGATCGCGACCGAACTGGTGAAGAACGGCGAGACCGACGCCGTCGTCAGTCCCGGCAACACAGGCGCCAGCATGGTGGCATCGTTCTTTGTCTTGGGACTGACCAAGGGCGTGGAACGACCGGCCATTGCCGCGAGCCTGCCGACCGTGACCGGCGAAGCGATCATCCTCGATGTGGGTGCGAACGTCGACTGCAGCGCCAAGGACCTCGAACAGTTCGCCTTGATGGGGAACGTATACGGCAAACATCTGTTCAACAAGCCGAATCCCCGTGTCGGCCTGCTGAGCATCGGTGAAGAGGACAGCAAAGGGAACGAGGTCACCAAAGAAGCCTTCAAACTGCTGAAGTCGAGTTCGCTGAATTTTGTCGGCAACGTCGAGGGGCGCGAAGTGTACGGCGGGATCGCCGACGTCGTGGTCTGCGACGGCTTCATCGGGAACGTCGCCTTGAAGATTTCCGAAGGGGTCGCGGAGACGATCAGCAAACTTCTGCTCAAGGAGATTTCCAGTTCCTTCCTCGGTCGGCTCGCCTATCCCTTGATCGCGGGGCCCTTGCGAAACCTTAAACGAAGAATCGATTACGCCGAATTTGGCGGCGCGCCGTTGCTCGGGGTCAACGGGAACACGATGATCTGCCACGGCCGTTCCTCGGCCAAAGCCATTAAGAACGCGATTCGTCGGGCCAAGGGTATGGCGGAAGGCAAGGTGCGCGAGCTCATCCAGCGAAACATCGAGGAACGGCTCTCGCGTCCACCGGCGGGATTGGATTCATGAAGGCCCGAATTGCAGGAACAGGTTCGTACGCGCCTGCGAAGGTGCTGACCAACGCGGATCTGGAGCGCATGGTCGCGACGTCCGACGAGTGGATCCGTGAACGGACGGGCATCCGGGAGCGACGGATTGCCGGCGTGGGTGAAGCCTGCTCAGACTTGGCGGTTCAGGCCGGGCGGCGCGCGTTGACGGCGGCCGGCGTCGCGGCGACTGAGATCGAAATGATTCTGGTCGCAACCTGTACGGGCGACTACCTTCTCCCGGCGACGGCTTGTCTGGTGCAACACCAGCTTGGCGCAACCAAGGCGGCGGCCTGCGATCTGTCGGCCGCCTGCTGCGGGTTTGTCTATGCGCTGTCCGTAGCTGATGCGTACGTGCGGAGCGGTATGCGCCATGTGCTGCTCATCGGTTCAGAGGTCATGTCCGCGATTACGGACTGGAGGGACCGCAATACGTGTGTCCTGTTCGGCGATGGAGCAGGGGCGGCGGTGATCAGTGCATCTGATGGTGAACGGGGTATTCTTTCGACCCATCTTCGCTCCGACGGCAGACTCTGCGAACTGATCGCCGTGCCTGGGGGTGGTTCGCGGACTCCACCGTCCGAAAAGGTCGTGGCGGAACGCATGCAGTACATCAAAATGAAAGGGCACGAAACCTTCAAGGTGGCCGTGCGGACGCTGGAGGAGATCGCACGGGCGACACTGGAGGCCAATCACCTGGGCATCGAGGATGTCGATCTATATGTCCCCCACCAGGCCAACGTTCGGATTATCAGCGCGGTGATGGACCGACTCGGGCTCCCGGCCGAAAAAGTGATGCTGAATCTCGACCGGTACGGCAACACGTCTGCCGCGTCGATTCCCATCGCCCTGGATGAAGCGGTTCGCGCCGGGCGCATCCAGGACGGATCGTTAGTGATGCTCGGGGCGTTCGGGGCGGGACTCACATGGGCCTCCGCTCTGATTCGGTGGTAGCAGAGGAGGACATCAGCCGTGAGCCGGGAGCACGGGATTGGTAACCGCAGTTGATCGCTGACGGCTAAAGGCTAACTGCTTTCCCAAAACTTTTTCCCGTTGACATTCCGAGGGATTTCTAAGATATCTAGCCCCTCATGGCTTCAGGAATCGGGCTGGTTTTTCCTGGACAAGGCTCGCAGTCAGTAGGGATGGGCCGCGCGTTATGCGATGCCTGCCCGTCGCTGAAGCAGGTGTATGACGAGGCCTCGTCGGTGTTGGGCTACGACATCGCCGCGCTGTGTTTTGAAGGGCCCCCCGAACGGCTCAATCTCACGGAATTTACACAGCCTGCGTTGTTGGTGAGCAGCATCGCCGCGTTGAAAACGTTGGAGCCCGCTGCCGTGAACCCGATGGCAGTCGCCGGCCATAGCCTGGGCGAATATTCCGCGCTGGCGGCGGCGGGCGGTGTGTCGTTCCGGGATGCAGTCGGATTGGTCCAGAAACGGGGCCGGTACATGTCGGAGGCCGTCCCTTCCGGCACGGGGCTTGTGGCGGCGCTGCTGGGGCTGACCGCGGACGTCGTCAAGGAGGTCTGTCGCACCGCTTCGACCGCCGGGGTCGTCGCTCCCGCGAATTTCAATTCGCCGGGACAGATCGTGATTGCCGGTGAGAAGGCCGCGGTGGAGCGTGCCATTGATCTGGCGAAAGCCAAGGGTTGCAAGAAGGCGATTGCCCTCCCGGTCAGTGTGCCGGTTCATACCCCGTTGATGCAGCAAGCGGCCGATCGACTGGCCGGGGATCTGGCGGCGGTGCAGTGGTCGGATCTCAAGGCCCCGCTCATCAACAATGCCGAGGCCAGAGCGATCAGTCGAGCCGTCGATATTCGGGCGTCCTTGATCCGGCAATTGCCTTCCCCTGTGTTGTGGGAGGATACGGTGCGGACCATGGGCAGTATGGGCGTGACGACCTTCATTGAGGTCGGTCCCGGCACGGTGCTGACCGGCCTGATCAAGCGCATTGTGCCGGATGCCACCTTGCTGAATGTGAACGATCCGAAGTCGCTCGAAGCGACGTTGAAAAGTCTGAATGTCTGAATGTCGGCAAGTCGACCTTCGCTCTTGCCCTTTATGACTTTCAGACTTTCGACCCTTTCCACGGAGTAACTGATGTTGCTAGAAGGAAGAGTCGCAATCGTCACGGGAGCAGCCCAGGGAATCGGACGAGCCATTGCCGAAGGCCTGGCTCAGGCGGGCGCGGATATCGCTGTGGCGGACCTCGATCCCGGCCGTTCCCAGGACACGGTGACCGCGATTGAGAAGCTCGGGCGAAAAGCCTTGAATGTGAAGGTCAATGTAGCGGAAGTCGGCGATTGCAAAGCGATGGTCGACCAGGTGATGAAGATGTGGGGGAAGGTCGACATCCTGGTGAACAACGCCGGTATCACCCGGGACGGACTGTTGCTGCGGATGAAGGAAGAGGATTGGAGCCTGGTGCTCCAGGTCAATCTCAACGGAACTTTCAACTGCACCAAAGCGGTCTTGCAGCCAATGACCAAGCAGCGGTATGGTCGCATTGTCAATATCGCCTCGATTGTCGGGGTGATGGGAAATGTGGGGCAGGCGAATTACGCAGCGTCCAAAGCGGCGGTGATCGGCTTCACGAAAACGGTCGGACGGGAATATGCCAGCCGCAATGTCACGGTGAATGCCGTCGCGCCGGGTTTCATCGATACGGCGATGACGCAGGGGCTGCCGGACGACGTCAAACAGACGCTTCGGAAGCAGATTCCGTTGGGCCGGTTGGGCACGCCGGCGGATATTGCCGCGGCCGTGCGGTTTCTCGTGTCCGAAGACGCGGCCTACATTACCGGACATGTGCTGCACGTGAATGGCGGGATGTTGATGGTGTAAAGCATCGGAATGTTGATCGAGAGGACGGCCGTCACAGATCCCCATGCGGCGGTGCACAATGAGTCACATCGGGGAAGGAGGGTAGCACTGCAATGGCAACCGTTGAGGAGCGGGTGAAGAAGATTATTGCCGAGCAACTCGGTGTGGAAGAGGATGAGGTCACGCCGGAGGCGTCGTTCGTCGAGGACCTTGGCGCGGATTCGCTTGATACTGTCGAGCTGGTCATGGCGCTCGAAGAGGAGTTCGCGATCGAGATTCCGGATGAGGACGCCGAGAAGATTCTCACCGTCGGGAAGGCCTTGGATTACATCAAGGAAAAGTCCTAAGGCATGCCTCCTGTGATGTCCGATCGAACTACGCGACGCGTCGTCGTGACCGGCTTGGGCCTGGTCACTCCTCTCGGTACGGGTGTCGAGAAAACCTGGAAGGCGCTCTGCGCGGGGGAATCCGGGATCCGCCGGATCACCAGGTTCGACCCGACCGGGTATGACGCCCAGATCGCGGGCGAGGTCAAGGACTTCGATCCGGCCCAGTTCATCGAAAAAAAAGAAATCAAGAAAATGGACACGTTCATTCACTATGCCGTGGGTGCCGCCCAGTTGGCCGTGGATGATGCCGGTTTCAAGGTGGCCCCGGAAGAAGCGACCAAGGTCGGAGTCTATATCGGATCCGGAATCGGCGGGCTTGGCTCGATCGAGCATTTCCACAATGTCCTGAAGGAAAAAGGACCCGGACGTGTGTCTCCGTTTTTCATTCCGATGACGATCATCAATTTGGCTTCGGGTCAGGTGGCGATCCGGATCGGAGCCAAGGGACCCAACTCCTGTGCCGTGACGGCTTGTGCCACGGGAAACCATTGCATCGGAGATTCCTATCGTCTGATTCATCGGGGTGATGCCGACGTTATGGTCGCGGGCGGTGCCGAGGCGGCGGTTACGCCGCTGGGAGTTGCGGGCTTCGCCGCGGCAAAAGCATTGTCGTTCAGGAACGATGAACCGACGAGAGCGAGCCGGCCGTTTGACAAGGATCGGGATGGATTTGTGCTGGGTGAAGGGGCCGGTGTGGTGGTGATTGAGGAACTGGAGCACGCTCGTCGCCGTGGCGCAAGAATCTATGCTGAGCTGATCGGGTACGGCATGAACAGTGATGCCTATCACATTACTGCACCGCCTGAGGAAGGCGAGGGGGCTGTCCGTTGCATGGAGCTGGCGCTCAAAGATGCCGGGGTTGGAAAAAATCAGATCGGATATATCAACGCCCACGGTACGTCCACAATGGCCGATGCCGTGGAAACCCGCGCGATCAAGAAGGTATTCGGCGACCAAGCCTTCCATATCCCGGTCAGCTCGACGAAGTCCATGACGGGACACTTGCTCGGCGCGGCTGGTGGAATCGAGGCCGTGTTCAGCATTCTGGCGCTGTTCCACGGTGTTCTTCCTCCGACGATCAATCTTGAGAATGCGGACCCGGCTTGTGATTTGGATTATGTTCCCAACAAGGCCAGGCCGGTGGCCGTCAATGTGGCCCTGTCTAACTCCTTCGGGTTTGGCGGCGTTAATGCCTGCTTGATCTTCAAGCGTTTGGATGTCTAGCGCGTTCGCGACGATGACACCGGCTATCTCGTCCGACTCCTCTCCCGCCCCGCTCAAGTATCAATTTATCGATCGGGCTCTTCTCGATGAAGCGCTCACGCACAAATCCTACGTGAATGAACGCAAGAGCCCGGATACCAAACATAACGAGCGTCTTGAATTCCTGGGAGACGCGGTCCTGTCGCTCGTCATCAGTGAGCACCTAGCGGTACGGTACAGCCGCCTGACTGAAGGTGCCCTCTCGAAGCTCAAGGCCAGACTCGTGAGCGAACCTTCCTTGGCCGGCGCTGCCAGGCGGCTGGGTCTCGGGGCTCGCCTGAAGCTCGGGCGTGGTGAAGAACTCTCGAAGGGGCGTGAGAAAACTTCCTTGCTCGCTGATGCGCTGGAGGCTGTGATTGCCGCGGTGTATCTTGATGGAGGGCTTGAAGCTGGTCGTGCCTTTGCCCTTGAGACGCTGGCGGAGGAATTGCGTCAAATTGAAACTTTGCAGACGAAACCCGGAGGGGACGACTACAAGACGAGGCTCCAGGAGTGGTGCCAGAAATGGTACGACGTGCTGCCCCGATATGTCACCGTGCGTGAAACCGGGCCGGATCATCAGAAACTGTTCGAAGTTGAAGTGTTGGTGGGCGACCGGGTTCTCGGAATTGGGCGGGGCCATAGCAAGAAGGAAGCGGAACAGGCGGCGGCGCAGCGGGCCTTGGAACAGGCTGAACGCCAAGACCGTTAGGGTGTAGAAAGCGAGTCGAGCGGTTTCAAAGGCGGGGAGTAAGGGAGGTTGACAATGCAGAAGCGAACGGGGCCGATCATGCTTGCGGTTGTGCTGACGGGAACTTTTTTGTCTTTCCCGAGCGGGGCACTGGTTGCAGCTGCGGATAAGGCGACGGCTCAGCAGTCTGAAGCGCCCAAAGGGCCGCGAGCGACGATCAAGACTAAGTTAGGCGATATTGAAGTGAAGTTCTTTCCGGATGTGGCACCGAAGCACGCGGAGAATTTCATCAAGCTGGCGAAGGAAGGGGCCTACAACGGAACGATCTTCCATCGCGTGATTCCCGGTTTCATGATTCAGGGTGGTGATCCCAATACAAAAGACTCGCTCAAGAAAGACAGTTATGGGCAGGGTGGTCCTGGATACACCATCAAAGCGGAGTTTAACGAAATTCCCCACAAACGAGGCATCGTTTCCATGGCCCGGGGGCTCGAACCGGATACGGCCGGCTCGCAGTTTTTTATCGTGGTAGAGGACTCGCTGCATCTCGACCGGAAATACACGGCGTTTGGCGAGGTGACGAAGGGGCTCGGCGTGGCGGACAAGATTGCGAACCTGCCTCGAGTCGAGTGCTTGACGGCTGACTCCAAAGGGCAACCTATTCCAACGCCAGCAGGCAAAGGGCCATGTCAGAATCCACTTGAGCGTGTAGAGATGACGGTCACGATCGTCGAGTAGTCCGTTGCGCCTGGACATCGTTGTGCTCCGTCCGGAACGCAGGCCCGGCATTGGTGGTTCGAGGGAAAGTCTCGAACGTTCGGACCATCATCGAGCATTGGTGCCATCCGCTTGTCGTCCTTGAGGCAAGCGTCGACCTGGTGGTCTCTCGCGACATTCTCCGCAATTCCTCGCGCTGACCGTCCCTGTTTTCGCCTTGCCGATTGAAAACACGTTGAATCTCATTGGGTTTCAGAAAGGCTCCCTCCTTTCGAGGGGGGGCTTTTGTAGGATTTCGCCCAGCGCTCCGGTCGACTATCCTTGAGCCACGACATTCGTCCTCTCAAGGGGTGCCTTGTGAGCGCTTCGGTCACACGCCGCATGTATCGGCGCGTTTCAACCCATTGCACGGGGTTATACCTGACATTCAGTTCGTTTCGTCAGGGAGTGGTGCGCGATGTATCGCTGAACGGGTGTAGAATCGAGGGACAGTCGGGCCTCCCCCGCGATACGGTCGTCATGTTGCGGCTTTGGCTGCCAGATCGGGAAGGCAGTGTCGATATCGATCAGGCCGTCGTGCGATGGGCCAGCGAGCGAGAATTTGGAGTCCAGATCGTGTCTCTCTCGAACGAAGCGGATTATCGCATCGCGAGGCATGTCGAGCAGATGTTACGGGGAATGACGGTGACCACCGTGGCCTGAACAATCGAGTCCGAACAGGATCGAACGGTTACGCGCGATGGTGCTCGCAGTCCGGACCGTGAACATGGGCTTCGGGTGCGGGGGGCATGAGGGATTGTCCCGGCAGAACGATGTGTCCTGGTTCGCGCTTCTTCCGGAGGAACTCGGCGAGTCGGGGGTGATAGGTCTTGACGTAACCGATGAGCCCTCCGAGGAACCGTCGGGACTGCAAATCCTTCCCCGAAAAGGCGGAGACAAACCGGATGACGCGGTCCAAAATCTCCGGTCCGTTTGACGTATCCGCGATCTGGTCGGGGTTCCGTTTCCTGTATGTCTCATACTCCTTTGTCAGGTATTCCGCAAACACCGGCATAGGGGCTGAGGGTACGTGTAAAGGGCTAAGTGCGCGACGAAGGGCTTGAAGGGCTGCCACGACTTCGGCATCCTGCCCGTCGCGGCGCCCTTCGAAGTAGCTGAACGTGACGGCCTCGATCAAGTTGAACAACCCTGCGGCCTGGTTGCCGCCTGATTCTTCCAACCCCCGGTAAAAGTCCCGCCGACTTGGCATGAACTGTTCACCGAGCCGTTTCTGCTGATAGTCGCTCCCACTGTCGAAGTACACGCAATGGCTCGGGCATGGCAGGCGGACGGCTCGATGTTCCCCGCAGCAATGGCTGCAAATGGCCCCGCTGAGGGCCTGGCAGGGCCGCTTGCCCTTGCGTTGTTTACAATAGACGCAGAGACTCACTTCTTCGAAGCCCCTTCCGGTACGGACTTTGACGGTGGCGGAATGAATCCGTAGTCCGCGAGCGTACGCTTCTCGTTCCTGGCCTTGCCATCTGACGTGGTCTCGATCCCGTTCATCTCGGCCGCATGGGCGTAGCGATAGGGCACGAGGATCAGATTGTTCGCGCGATCGATGCCGATATCGGCCGGCGATGGGAGGAATTCGGCGATGACCTGGAATCGGTGATCCCGGGTCATGCGCCAGATTTTCCCTTTCGTGAAGTCCGAGACGTACATATTCCCCCATCGGTCGAAATCCACCCCGCTTAAGTTTTGGAAGCGACCGGTGAAGAAGCCGTTCGACGCCAGTTCCGCCAGCTGTCCGTCCGGAGTCACTTCCAGGATCCTCCCTTTGTCCCAGCTCACGACAATGAGGTGATTCGTTCTGGGATGAACGGCGACGCCGGCGGGTCCCGCCAGCCGGTCGTCGCGAATCAGAAGGTTGACCCGATGGTTGGCTGCGGGATCGACGCGGTAGATCCTGTTGGCTGCTTGATCTGAGACGTACAACAAGCCGCCTGGCGCGGCTGCGACATCGGTCAACGAGACGGCTTCATGCGATGCCGGCGCGGGGACCGGCACCGTCAACAGCAGTTTGCCTGTGGTCTTGTCGAAGCCCTTCAGCTGATCCAAGTCCGCGATGTAGAGGGTCTGTCCCAGGAGAGCCATTCCCTTTGGCGCGTGAAGCGAAACACCCGCCTCGCCGCCTTGGATAAACTTGAGGCTGGTGACCTTGCCGTCGGTATCCAGTCTTGTGATGAAGCCGTTGTTGTCTCTCGCCTCCGGCTCTCCATTGATGTTGGAAATGAAATAGGCTTTTCCTTCCGGATCGACGACGAAACTATTGGGGGATTCCAGCCCGGTAATTTGAGCGGCTTCGCCGGGTAAGACGAGACCGAGCCCGAAGGCCGAGAGCAACAGGGTCCAGAGCATCGGCCGCACGGAATGACATCCAAATGATAGGGTGATCAAGGTCGGTTCATGAGGTGAAAGGTACGACGGGCATCGTAGCCAACGCATGAACAAGCTGTCAAGGAACGACGGTGAAGAGTGAGGGGTGAAGCGTGTTCGAAGGAGCGTTGACTTGCACAAAATTGCCCTGCTAAGGTGCCCACTCGTTTCGCTCAGCGAATACCAGAAACGGGAGGAGATTGTGGCGGCACGATTGATTGACGGGAAAGCGTTGGCTCAACAAGTACGTGACCGGTTGGCGAAGGAGTCGGCGGAGCTCTTGGCACAAAAGGGTATCAAGCCGGGTCTCGCGACTATCCTGGTCGGCGACGATCCTGCATCGCACGTGTATGTCAGAAACAAACAGAAAGCCTGTGAAATGGCCGGGATTCATGTCGATGACCACAAACTGCCGGCAAACACGACGCAAGACGAACTGCTGGCCTTGATCGAGAAGAAAAATGCCGATCCAAGAATTCATGGTATCCTGGTGCAACTCCCCCTGCCGAAACACATCGATAGCAAGGTCGTCCTGGAGGCTGTTTCTCCCTCGAAAGACGCGGACGGGTTTCATCCCTACAATTTCGGTCGGCTCGTCGAAGGCCATCCCGTCTTCGAGGCCTGCACGCCGAAGGGGGTCATCAAGATGATCGAGTCCGCCGGGGTGACCATTGAAGGGAAGCGCGCTGTGGTGTTAGGACGGAGCAATATCGTAGGCAAGCCGCTGGCGCTGATGCTCTTGCAGCGAAACGCCACGGTGACGATCTGCCATTCGAAGACGAAGGACCTGCCGGCGGTTTGCCGCGAAGCGGAGCTGTTACTCGTGGCGATCGGAAAGGCCAAGTTTGTGACGGCCGATATGGTGCGGGAAGGCGCGGTGGTCATCGACGTCGGCACCAACAAATTACCAGACGGCAAACTGTGCGGCGACGTCGATTTTGACCCGGTCAGCCAGAAAGCCGGCTGGATCAGCCCTGTGCCAGGCGGAGTCGGTCCGATGACGATCGCGATGCTGCTTGAGAACACGGTGGAGTCTGCCAAGCGGGCGGCGGGTATGAAGTGAGGGAGATAGTGCCGGCGTTGCAGATTCTTTGCTCGCGGTCGTGTGGCCTCCGAAAGCCCTCGCTTGCGGCATGGCCGCGCCTCGGCGGCCGGGGTGGGAGGGTGAGATTACGCGCGCAGTTTGAAGCATCCTGTCTAGCCTTTCGGGTAGTGAGAAAAGGAATGGATAACCTAAGGGTGGTGCATGAGTAAGGAGCCGAGACGACTGAAGGACGTGCTCGATCAAGGCACCTTCGCGGTGACGATCGAGTACAATCCACCCAAAGGGACCAATATCTCTTCCGTGCTGGACAATGCGAAACAGCTGGTCGGGCGGGTGCACGGAGTGAACGTCACCGACAATACCGCCGCGGTGGTGCGAGCAGGATCGCTTCCGGTCTGCCGCCTCCTGTACGAGATGGGGCATGATCCCGTGATGCAGTTGACCTGTCGCGATCGAAACCGGATCGCGATACAGTCGGATCTGCTGGGTGCCCATATGCTGGGCATTCGCAATATCCTCTGCCTCACCGGCGATTACCCCACGGTCGGCGATCATAAGGAAGCCAAACCGGTGTACGATCTTGACTCGGTTCAGGTGATGCAGCTCGTGCAAGGGCTGAACAACGGGCGGGATATGGCGGGCAACAAGCTGGACGGCTCGACGGCCTTCTCGATTGGCGCCGCTGTGACACCCGAAGCTGATCTCGTAGGGCCGGTGCTGGCGAAGTTCGAAGTGAAGGTGAAGGCCGGTGCAAGATTTTTTCAGACGCAGGCGGTCTACCATCCGGAGCTCTTTGCGAACTTCATGAAGGCGGCGCGTCCGTTCAAGGTCAAGGTGTTGGCTGGAATCCTGTTGCTCCGCAATGCCAAAATGGCGGAGTTCATGAATGCGAATATCCCCGGCATGTCGGTTCCGAAAGAAATGATCGAGGAACTCAAGGCGGCCGGCGATAAGGCGGAAGACGTCGGGGTCGACATCGCCGTAGGGACTATCAACGCCGTGCGCCCCTACTGCGATGGCGTGCATATCATGGCGATCAAAGGGATTCATCGACTGGGGGAAATCCTTACGAAGGCTCAGTTGGGATGATGACCGTTCCTGACCTCCAGCGGTACAAGCGCGAGAAGAAAAAGGTGATCGTCGTCACCGCCTACGACGCTCTCTTCACGCGCATTGTCGAACAGGCAGGGATCGGGGCGATCCTGGTCGGAGATTCCCTCGGGGTCGTCGTGCAGGGGAAGCCCAATACGCTCTCCGTGACTATGGACGAGATGCTCTACCATACGAAACTGGTCGCCGGCGCGGCGCAGCAGGCGCTTGTAATCGGCGACATGCCGTTCATGTCCTATCAGGCGAGTACGGAAGAAGCAGTGCGCAATGCCGGTCGGTTTCTGCAGGCCGGAGCCGCAGCCGTGAAACTGGAAGGCGGCGCGGTCATGGTAAACTGCGTGAAAGCCATTGCGAGCATCGGAATTCCCGTCATGGGCCACCTGGGTATGACGCCTCAATCGGTTCATGCGCTGGGGGGCTACAGAGTGCAGGGTAAGGTTAGGGATCAGGCTGCCACGCTGCTCAGGGATGCCAAATCGCTTGAAGGTGCTGGGGCATTCGCGATCATGTTGGAGGCCATCCCGGCTGCCTTGGCCAAGAAGATTACGGAGGCTGTTTCAATTCCCACCATCGGGATCGGTGCCGGTCCACATTGCGACGGGCAGGTGCTGGTGCTCTACGATCTCCTCGGGCTCTTTGACGACTTCGTGCCGAAGTTCGTCAAACCCTACGCGCATCTCAAGGCTGATGCGCTCCAGGCGCTCCGTCGCTACAAGGAAGAGGTCGCGCAGGGGAAATTTCCGTCTGACTCCGAGTCCTACCACTAGCAACTTCTCGGGCCCATCCCCTCACCTGACGTTGTCGACCTGAAATACTGCACGATCTTCCAGGCGAACCGCCGTCAACTGTCGTCCCCAGACACAGCCGCTATCGATGGCGAGCAGGTTGGACTCGAGATGCAAGCCGAGCGCAGCCCAGTGTCCCGTGATGATGGTCGCATCGGTATTCCGGCGATCGGGAATGCGAAACCAGGGGAGATAGCCGGCTGGCGCTTCGTCCGGCGGGCCAGAAAAAGTCGAGGTCTCACCGGTCGCCGTACAGATGCGGAGTCTCGTAAACACCCGCGCGATAGCGGCGAGTCTCGTTGGCCCCTGCAACGTCGGGGTCCATGTCGTGACGGGGTCGTGAAACAGAGCCTGCAGAAATGTCTTGTAGCCGTCTCCTGTGAGCGCGGCCTCAACTTCCCCAGCTAATTGCGAAGCTTCATCGGTTGTCCATTGGGGCAGCAGACCCGCATGGATCATCAAATACGAGCGCTCCCGATGGTGCAGCGGCTGGCGTCTGAGCCACGCGAGTAGATCCTGCCGATCATCTGCCCCCAGCACGTCGCCAATCGTGTCTTTAGCCCGGAGAGGGATGACCCCTTCCGACACGGCTAACAGAAAGAGGTCGTGGTTGCCGAGGACCACGCGGGCGGATTCTCCAAGATTCCGAACGAAACGGAGCACGTCAAGCGAATTTGGTCCACGATTGACCAGGTCGCCGACAAACCAGAGCCGATCCGATTGGGGATTGAAGCGGAATCGCTCGATCAGCTGAGCCAGCTGCGTCCAGCAGCCTTGAATGTCGCCGATTGCGTAAGTGGCCATGAAAAAGGGGCGTCACTCGTCATCGGTCACTCGTCACTTGGGAAGAACAGAATAGGTTTACTCCGACTTGAGTGACGAATGGCGGTTCTTAATGGTACCGGGCTTCGATCTTACTCGACAGGCCGCCGCGGGCGGAAAATGTTCCGGTCACTTTGGCCCAGACCGGCAGGCAGGCCTGCACCACATCATGCAGAATCCGGTTGACGGCGTTCTCATAGAAGATGCCGAGGTTGCGGTAGGCGTGGACATACATCTTGAGCGATTTCAGTTCCAGGCAATCCTTGTCGGGCATGTAGTGCAGCGTGATCGTGCCGAAGTCGGGCAGGTTGGTCTTCGGACAGATGGCTGTGTATTCGGGGATCTCAATGGTGATTTCATACCCCTTGTACTGGTTCGGAAACGTTTCGATCTCGGGCAGCGGCGCGGTGGTCCCGCTCTTCGCATGCCGCTCGTTGTAGCCCAACCTCGTCGTCTTCAGTTTTCTTGTGATGGTTTCACGTTTCACGTTTCTCGCCTCACGTCTTTCTAGACTTGCTTCATCCACTCCGTCTGGCCGATTTTCTCCAGCTCAATATAGAGCGTGATCCACGGGCACTTCATTTCAGGGTACACCTCGCAAAGTCCCCCCTTCCGGACACCGCCACAAGGGCCGTGTGCCATGAACTTCGGGCACTCGGCTTTGAGAGAACTGTCAGGAATCGGCTGACGTTTGTGTACTCCGCCGACATGGCTGCCTGAATCGTCTTCACCCAGGATGAGTACTCGATTGGGCATGGGAGGAGTGTAAACGGATTGTGACGAATCGGCAATCTCTCTCTTGCGCTCAACCATGATTAAGATATTCGGCCACCCATTCTCGACGTGGCTTCCGACCGCTGAAACCGGTTGGGGCGAATGGCCTATTCGGTTCTCTAGGCCTAGGCCTTCTTTTGGATACGATGGGCCTTCTGAGAAGTTGTGTTGAATTTCAGGAAGTTATATTATTCATACCGATGGCGAACGCGGGGGTGCTGGGGGTATAAGCCCGAATATATGAGAATATATGAATTGACAGTCTTTTTTCGGCTTTGCTAGGATGCCCCGAACCGCGAGTAGCGAACGCGGCTTGATATATTTTCATCCATCCCCAGCCGTCCGCAGGATTTCTCGATTATTGCACTTGGGTAGAATAATCTTTTGAGCAACGCCCTGCCGTTGCCGTGACATAAGGGAGGTGCCTGATGAGTCTCGATTATGTAAAGTTTTCAAACGGCTTTGAGAAATTCATGCCGAAGGAATATCGGGACATGGTCGAACATGGCCCGTTTGGTAAGAAGGTCACTGTGTCGCAAATGGGAAGCTTCAAGGAAGTGCTGGAAGAGCACCCCATGTGTGCTGGTTGCGCCATGACGCTCTTTATCCGGCTCGCCATGATTGCGTTCCCCAATCCAGAAGACACGATCACGGTCGGCACGGCCGGTTGTGGGCGACTTGCCATTTCTCAGGCTGCGATTCCCTTCGTGTACGGCAACTATGGTGATCAGAACGGCGTGGCCAGCGGTCTGTCCCGCGGTCTGCGCCTCCGCTTCGGCGACAAGCCCAAGGATGTGGTCGTGATGGCCGGCGACGGCGGCACGGCGGACATCGGGTTCCAGCAGGTCCTCCATTCGTGGTTCCGCAAGGAGCGCTTTACCACGATCATGCTGGATAACGAGGTGTACGGGAACACCGGTGGGCAGGAAAGCGGCATGACTAACCGGGGTGCCGTGTTGAAAATGGCCCCGCTCGGCAAGAAGTTTGAAAAGATGGACATGCTGCAGATGGCCAGAGTTGCCGGTTGCGCCTATGTGGCCACGGTGGTGCCGAATAATCCGCGCCGGGTGGAGAGCGTGATCAAGAAGGCGGTGCTGATTGCGCGCGAAGTCGGGTCTGCCTATATCCAGGCCTACACCTCCTGCAACATCGAGTATGCCATTCCGACCGACAAGGTCATGGAAGACGCGAAGGCGGTTGAAAACGACCGGTATCAGTTCACGGAGTATGTCAGCGACGAGGCGAAGCGGTATCTCACCGAGCGCTACGGCTACAAGGAATTTCTCCAGAAGCCGGCCGCTCCTGCCGCTGCGATTCCCAACAAGGCCTAAGCGACTCGAGGAGGCTCAACCATGGCAAAACGCTTCAACATTCGGATGGCAGGAGTCGGTGGTCAGGGTGTCGTCACCGGTTCGCACATCCTGAGCACGGCCGTGATCAACGCCGGCGGCGAAAGCACGATCGTGCCGTTCTACGGTTCGGAAAAACGCATGGCACCGGTCGAGAGCTATGTCCGTGTGTCGGACGAAGCGATCTATGAAATCGGCGAAATCACCTTTCCACATATCATCATCATCTTTCACCCTCAAGTCATCACCCACGGGAAGTCCTACACGATGCCGTTCTACTTCGGATTGAAGGAAGACGGAATCGCGCTCATCAACAACGACGGGCCGATGAAGCTGCACAAGGATCAGGCTCGCGAATTGGAAGAACGCCGCGCGAAGCTCTACTATTTCCCGGCGACGAAAATTTCGTTGGAAGTTGCGGGCATGGACCTCGCCACCAACATGGCGCTGATGGGCTGCATTGGAGCCATCACGGGGCTGACGAACATGGCGGGCTTAGAACAGGCCGTAAAGGATCGGTTCCTCGGAAAGGGTTTCGTCGTGTCGGGTGGAACGGCAGCCCTTGACAGCGTTGTCGAGCGGAAATTCAAGAAGAAACAAGAGCTGATTGAAAAGAACGTGGCCGTCATGCGGGCCGGATGGAATTACGCCGTCGATCACGGTTGGGCGTCGGCGGGCGTGAAGCGGGCGGAAGAGCCTGCTGCGGCCGCTACCGCGTAAAGGAGTAGCTATGTATCTCGTAGCCGATATCAACGTAGAAATCTGTGCCGCGAAGAGTTGCAAGCTGTGCACGCAGTATTGTCCGGAAGCCAACACCATCCTGTACAGCGACGAGTTGGGCAAGGATCGAGGATTCAAATACGGTTCGGCCTATGTGGCGGTGGACCGGTGCAAAGGCTGTGCCCAATGCGTGTGGGTGTGCGACAACATGGCCAAGAACAATGCCATCAAGATGATCATGATCGATCAGTTGCCCAAAGCCGCGTTGACGGACAACATCATCTACGGTGAGAAGAGCACCACGGCGGTTCTGGCGAGTCCGGTCGTCGGGTAGGTCGAGGAAAGGAATTCAGGCGTGGCAACCACACAAGACACGCGAGAGCGGATCATCGTACCGGGTCCAGCGGGATTCCATCCTCCGTCTGCGGCGCAGTTGGGCGTGGCGCTGCCCGATCCGGGGCAGGGACTGTTTTATGGCCTCCTCGAACCGAACGAGGAAGTCGTTATTGAAGAAATGGCCAGGAAGATGTTGACGAGCCCGAATGCCACCATTTTCCCGGGGCCGCTCCTCCTGTGGGCCTGGAATGATCACGCGGTGGAGAAGGCCAACGCCACACTCGAAATCGCCGCGCAGATTCCGGACGTCATGATCATCCCCATGCCGGACTACCGGCCGAAGTACCCGAAGATCGATCCCGAAGAGGTCATCAACCCCAATCACCCGAACCTGACGATCTGGGGCAACAAGATCGAAGCCTGCATCTTCATCGGGGTGCACTGTCATTATGCGAACCTCACTCTCAAGATGATCCGGGCGGGAACCAATTGCTGCACGATGGCGATCTGTGCCGAACAGGGGCACGAGGATGCGATGCTGACGATCCGCGATTCCGACGCCGTCAAGATCCGGCATGTGGCGCAGATCTTCAAGCGCGTCCGCGAGGAACTGGGTGTCAAGTTGCCGGAGAGCGGTGAGAACGTCCGCTTCACCGGCACACAGTCGAAAGTGCACGGAGGGAAGACCCATACCAATCCGATGACATTCGCTCCATCGCCGGGCGCAGCCAATGCCGCCGCTGTATTCGGCCACACGGCCGAGCAGATGAAGCGAGAAGGATAAGGGCGGAACAACCGGCCCCAGCCATACCAAGAGGTGAAACCATGAGTGAAGCCCTGGAAGCCCAACAAAAGACCAATCCGCAGGGTGATCCGATCACCAGTGTGGCTGTGCCGAAGTCGGACGGGAAGAAAGATCCCCATGGCGAGGCGAAGAGGCAGAGGGTGGTGACGCCGGAGTACATGTTTCACGAGGCGCCCCGTACGAAAGAGTTCATTACCGGGAGCGAAGCAGCCAAGGAAGCGATTCGTCGCTCGAATGTCGATATGGCCATTGCCTATCCCATCACGCCGCAATCGGAAACCATGCAGCTGGTCGGAGTGCTATATGGTGAAGGGTATGTGAAAGAATATTACCGCGGTGAAGAAGAAGTCGGCGTCATGGCCGCCATCGCCGGTGGTTCACGATCCGGTGTGCGATGCTTCACTGCGACAGCCGGACCCGGGACGTTGAGAGGAATGGAAGGGATCGCATCATGGCCGGGTCACCGGTTACCGGCTGTGGCGATGTTTACGTGTCGCGTGGTGAATGCCCCGTTGGCCATTCAGCCTGATAACATCGAAATCGCCTACCTCCTCAACTGCGGCATGATCGTTCTTCATGCTGAAAATCAACAGGACATGTACGATTTCATTATGGCGGGGTTCGTCATCGGCGAGAAGAACGATGTGACGCTGCCCGTCGGAGTCTGCTGCGACGGATTCTTCGTGACACACGCCCGCGGCTATGTGCGCATGCAGGATCGAGGGATCAAGCTTCCTGCGCGCGAAGCCTGGCGTGGGGCGGTGCCGGTGCTCGATGCAGAGAATCCTCCGGCCCGGCTGTCGCGGGACGCCCCCGTTCAGAAGTCGAACTTCATGGCGTATAACATCCATGCCGTGTGGCAACAGGAAGTGTGGGCGGCGGTGGAACGGTCCCGCAAATACCTGAACCGCTACATCGGCGGGTTGCTTACTGCCGAGAACGTGGACGATGCCGAGGCGATCATCATCGCGTCGGGAAGTGCCGCGGCCCAGTCGAGAGAAGCGGTGCGTCTCTGCAAAGAGAAGGGCATCAAGGTCGGCTTGATCAAGCTCCGGTCGCTTCGTCCGTTCCCCACAAAAGAACTGCGGCAGTTGTGTGGGAAGGCCAAGCTGATCGTCGTTCCGGAGTTCAATTACGTCGGATGGCTGGCCAAAGAAGTGGCGACGGCGATCTACGGGTACTCCAAGGCCAAGATCATCGGCGGGCCGCGCGTCTACGGCGGGCAGTCGATGCCGGTGGAATTGATCGTGGACGAAGTCGAGTCCGGTCTGACAGGCAAGAAATCGACCAACGTGGCCATGTCCTCGATCATGGGCGGCACGGTCAATCCCGAAGAAGTCGCACAGTTCATGCGCAGCATCTAGCGGCGCACGACGTCTGAAAACAAAAGAGCCCGACCCTGTACAGGGTCGGGCTCTTTTGTTTTTCGTGCGCCGCGTTCTTCGTCAATCGTCAACCGTCAGTCGTCAATCGTTTCGAGACCCGTCTTCGTTCTTCGTTTTGCAAATGACGAGTGACGAATGGCGATTAACGGCCTTCACCCCTGAATTTCGTCCTCCACCATCTCCTCGCTCGCCGGCATCCCGTAGGCCACGTATTTTGCGTACGACAAATAGATCATGGCGCTGTCACGCATGGCTTTCGATCCCTGTGTCATGCGCACGACCTTATCGGATCCTGGCGGTTCCAGGTTTTGTAGCATCACGGCGTGCTCCTGAAGCAACCTGGTATAGCGCTCAACCGCAAGCTCGACTTCTTTGTAAGCCTGCAAAATAGCATCGGTCATGGTTGTCCCCCCCTGTACGCTGAGCATACACTAGGCCATGCGACCCCTCAACAGCAAGGGCCAGCCCGGCGTCTCGCCGTTTCTGCTACAGACCATCGACTATTTGGCTGAGCAGGAAGGAGTTCCGCGCCACCGGCTTACACAAGCCGGTCTCCAGCTGTCACGGCTGTTCACAAAAGAGCGGGCTTCGCTAAGCCATCCGTACCTTGATGACAAGGCCTATGCCGTTGCCTATCTCCAGTACTTCCTCCCGATCAACCTGTCCAAGATTCAAGTACTGCTCGATGAGATGCCGCAGCCATCTTGTGTCGAACCGGGGAGGGAACAATTTTCCGTGCTGGATCTTGGTTCTGGCCAAGGCACCGGTGCCTTGGCTGTCCTCGACTGGTGGCATCGCCGGCAGTCTGCTTGTGCCGGAGCGTTGTCGGTTGTCGCCGTCGACATTGCCCAGGGTGCATTGCGGCAAGCCGAACGTTTGTGGGACCGGTACTGCCGGGTGGCCGGCATCACGTCGGCGATGCTTCAGGCCTTCGAGGGCGATCTGGAGCGCTCAACAAAGAGATTCTGGCTGGGGCAGGTCAAGCAAGGGACTCCGTACGATGTGATCCTTCTTGCGAATTGTTTGAACGAGATCCATAGAGACGCGCCGGACCCGATCGCGGCGAGAACGAGCGTGGTGTCAGAGATGTTGTCGCTGCTCGCTCCGCACGGCACGATGATGATTCTCGAACCGGCTTTACGGGAGACCTCCAGATTGCTCCATCAAGTCCGGGATCGGTTGCTCCAGGCCGGGAGCTGCACCGTCTACAGCCCCTGCCTCCATGAGCGGAGCTGTCCGGCCTTGGTGAATCCAGACGATTGGTGTCATGAAGAACGGGCCTGGGAAGCACCAGCGGTGATCCAGCAGATCGACGAAGAAGTCGGGTTCATCAAGGATGCGCTGAAGTTTTCGTATCTGTTGTTACGCACAGACGGTCGCACCATTGTGACGCGGAGCCCGCAGACCTTCAGGGTTGTGAGCGAACTACGAGAATTGAAGGGTGATACGAGAGCGTGGATGTGCAATGGGCTGGGTCGGTCGGAAATTGGCAGGCTCGATCGAGCCCAGTCCGCGACCAATGCAACATGGGATGATTGTCGGCGGGGGACGATTGTGAAAATTGAAGGCCTGAAACGGAAAGATGGGTCAGCTTTGGCAAGAATCCCGGAGGATGCGCAAGTGCAGATCATTCGATCGGTTGAGTCGGCCAAGACCAGGTGACGAACGGTGCGCGCGTTCGGTGGCGGCATCATGCGCTGACTAGAGTCGGGTGACATCTCTTGTGCTGTTGGCCTCGCCCCTTACCGGACTAGCAGAACGTGGCTCGGCACCGCGTACCGTTCGCGATTGGCAGCGTCCGCGATGCCGCAGTCCTCAGCGCGCATCCGTTCCACCTGGTCCGGGAGGGATAGAAGTGGAACCGGGACCGGCCGCTCATAGACCGGTCCCGGTTCTCGGGCATGAGCGAAGTCAGCGTTGTTGCTACATGGTGGAGAAATGCATAAGCTTTGCGCCAATCGATGAAGTCAGCAGACGAGTAGGGTAAGGCAAACGTTTATTGCCGACTCCTTCACATTTCACCAATTAGTTGCTGAATAGAGGACTCTCTTTATTACCGAAGTGATCCTGTTTCGTGGCTGCGACTGCTGGCGGACTTGGTTCTTTGAGGAATGTGAAGCAAGCGGTCTTTTTGGTATCAACGAAAAGCACTGCGGATTGATTCGCCTCAGTTCCAAGGGTGTGGACCCTTACCAGGTTGGCACGGAGGTCTACTTAGAGGATGCACCCGTCTTCCCCGCATCTGATGAGCGGTTTCACCGTGTCTGTGGGCCATACGAGGTGGTTCCGGCAACTCCACTGCCTGATGGCGCCGTTGTTGTCCATGAGTACAAGGGGGTCCCAATTCTCTACCTCGAAGCTCGCCCCGAGCGAGGGTCATGGGGCAACGGGACCAAGCGCCGGTTAGGAGTCTGCGGCCTCAACCTCAAGCATCGTCAGACCGCACGAGAATTCAACTTCTGTCCGTTTCGCTTCCGCATCAAGCGATCGCCGCGGTGGCAGGAGCTCGTTATCACACACTCTTCCTCATGTGTGTTACGGGACTGACCTGTTCAAGGATTCCTTAGGCGACGGGTCTGGAAGCGACTCGTCGCCTGATTTCTTTTTATTAGATTTCGACTCTCTCGCGGGTGGCGCCGATCAGGGACCCCGTCCGCCCGCAGCGGAAGGGGAGAATAGCGGTTTGACAGTGGTGGAGATAGATGAGGCTCAAAGGCGAACGGGGTAACAAAGATTGAAAGGACCCCACGGGGGGATGGGTGAAGTGAGGACGGACGGGGATGATCGGCGACAGGACCCGCGTTCTCTCGGTGGCTAGTCCGCTTCTGGTTCGGAACTGCCGTGCTGGTGGGACACCTTGTCCTCGTCGAACAGGTCGGCCATTTCTTCGGCGATCATGTCGTGGTCGTTCGGGACGGAAATGAGCGGAATTTCTTTGCGCGCCTTAGGGGCTTCTTCCAGCGTTTGCTGTTTCAGCTTGTCGTTCATGTTCAAAGTATACACTACGGTGGCGGTGAAAAGTGGACTTATTCAAACGCCTCCAGCGACGATTTCTCCGGGAACTGCCGCTTACAACCCAAACAGGTGACGAAATAGAAGGCGTCGCGGACAGACATGGTGGCTCGGAAGTCGAGGCTGACGCCCTGGTGGTTGCAGGCGGTGCAGGAGATCTCTTTCAACCGGTAGGGCACATCGGGCTGCGTCCGTAGATAGAACTCCATGTCGGTATGGACGGGAAAGGTGTAGTAGCACTTCTTACAGATGCCACGCCAATTACCGTCTGCCTGCATGAATCGTTCATCGAGTCCGAAGCTGGATTCTTTACAGATTGCACATTTCACCGTGTTGAGGCGTCGTAGAACTTCTTCTGGAGTCACGGCGGCCATATTGAGGGAGTTTCCAAGAATTGATCGAGAGTCAGTATAGCGGGCGGAGAAACAGAATCGCAACCGTGGCTGAAGGGAATACCTTGACGTCCCTCGTGATGTCGCTATACTGAAGCACCATGCATCTGATTACCGAGAGGCTGCTGGTCGGCAACATCGACGATGCGCGTGAACCTCCGCCGACGATCGGTGCGCTCTTGCTCGTCGCAGAAGAATTTGCGCTCGAGCCGGCCGCATGGATCGATTACCACAGAGTTCCTATTCAAGAGTTTGCCGAGGCCGATCCCGCCAAGCTCATGCAAGCCATCGCATGGCTTGAACGGCGGGTGCCCACGAGCCGTACTCTGGTCTGTTGTCGCGCCGTGATGGGGCGGTCCGTCTCGGTGGTGATCGCGTACCTCTGCTGCGAGGAAGGGATGGCCTATGCCGATGTCTTGAAGCTGGTCAAGTCCCGCCGTCCTGGAGCCATGCCGCTCCCGAATCTTCAAACCGCCATTGATCAGGTTTGTCTGCTCCGTCGCGCTGCCTGATCCTATGGAGCTCTGCTGTATCGCCCCTTGTCCGGTTCTGATTGCGCCCCGATTCTTCCGTCTCGGCATTGCCTTTCCGCTGCTCCCCATGGCCTAATAGCGGGACAGTCCTTAGGCATTCGTGGTTGGTACATCTATGCCGGAATTACCTGAAGCCGAAGTCGTGGCCCGACAACTGCGGGCTAAGCTGATCGGCGCGACGTTAACCGACTCCTGGGTCGGACGTAGGGACATTATCCGTGAAGGGGCCGACACGCTTCCTTGGTACCATGGTGCAGTCCTTCAGCGGATCCTTCGATACGGGAAGAGCATTGCGCTGGAGTTGCTGCAGGGAGAGGAATCGAGATACATCGTGGCCGAGCTGGGCATGACGGGGCTGCTGCTGTTCCGATCCGTTCCGATCAAGCATCCTCAGCACGTGCATGTGCGGCTGTCCTTTGCCGGCGGCCAAGAACGGGAACTACGCTATTGGAATCCCCGCCGATTCGGCCGGCTGTCGCTGCTCGATCGGAAGGGGCTGGATCGATACATCACCCGCCGATTCGGGTGCGATCCACTTTCGGTGTCAAGGCAGCGCTTCATGCAAATCCTGCGGGAGCGGCGCGGCCGGCTCAAGCCGCTCCTGATGCATCAGCAAGTGATCGCCGGGATCGGTAACATCTATGCGAACGAAATTCTCTTCCGAGTCGGGCTTCATCCAAACCGCGAGACATCCAGAATCCGTGACGCAACGCGGGCCAAGCTCTACGATACGATGCAGACGGTGCTGAAGGAGGCCATTGCCGAGGGAGGGTCGAGCGTGCGCGATTTCTTCGCCCCCGATGGAAGTGAGGGGCAATACAAACGCCATCATCTGGCTTATGGGAAGGAGGGACACCCCTGTCCCAATGGATGCGGTCGCCTGATTCGACGTCTTCAAAGCGAACGAAGCTCGTTCTTCTGTCCGCACTGCCAATCGAAGAAAGTTTCTGGATAGATCGTTGTGATCGTCTACTCTTTCGTCACGCTCGGTTATGATTCTTCATGAGTTTTCAGTTGGTTAGATGATCCGGCCGCGATCCCGTTTGATCGCTAGGTCTTTTGATACCCGCTGCTTTAGTCCCTCTGGTGTATTGAGTCATCCGGATGATTTCGCTACAATCCCACTCCCCTTGTCACGGTTTTTACACCCTGAAGGAGCGAGTTATGGCCAAGGTGCTGGAAGGTCCCGGAATGGGACTGATGAAGAAGTGGGGCATCCATGTTCCCAATTATGTGGTCGTCACGTCCGCCGAGGAACTCGCCAAGCTCGGGCAAGCTAACGATTGGCTGAAACAGTCCAAGCTGGTAGCGAAGGCCCACGAGGCGCTGGGGTCGCGGTTCAAACTGGGCCTGGTGAAGGTCGATCTCGATCTCGAGACGGCCGTGGCTTCGACTAAGGAGATGATCGGTCGACAGGTGGGCAGTATCACCGTCTCCCAAGTCATCGTCTCGGAAATGATTCCCCACAAGGAAGAATATTACTGCGCGGTGAAGTCCACCCGCGCGGGCAGTGAGATTCTCGTCGCCAATTGCGGTGGTATTGAAGTTGAGTCGAACTGGGATCGGGTCAAGCGGCTCACGCTGGAGATCGGACAGCAGCCTTCGCTCGAAGCACTGGAGAAGTTGGTGAACGACGCCGGTTTTACCGGGCCGCTCGCCAAGAAGATGGCGGACTTTGCCGGCAAGATGTTCACGTGCTTTGACAACGAAGACGCCCAGTATCTCGAAGTGAATCCCGTCGTCATCCGCGAGAGCGATGGCGAACTGGTCGCGGTTGATGCCGTCACGTTGCTCGATGGCGATGCGAAGTTCCGTCATCCCGATTGGAATTTTGCCTTTGCGGCGGAATTCGGCCGCGCGTATTCCAAAGACGAAATGGAAGTCATGGCCGTCGATTCGAAGATCAAGGGTTCGGTCAAGTTCATCGAGATTCCGGGCGGCGACACAGCCATGCTCCCGGCCGGCGGCGGCGCGAGTATCTATTATTCCGATGCGGTCGTGGCGCGGGGAGGCAAGCTTGCGAACTATGCGGAGTATTCGGGCGATCCTCCCGATTGGGCCGTGGAAGTGCTCACGGAAAAGGTGTGCTCGCTGCCCGGGATCAAGAACATCATCGTGGGCGGGGCGATCGCGAATTTTACCGATGTGAAGAAGACGTTCGGCGGCATCATCAATGGATTTCGCAAGGCCAAGTCAGAAGGCAAATTGAACGGTGTCAGGATTTGGGTACGTCGCGGCGGCCCGCGTGAGAAGGAAGGCCTCGATGCCATGCGGACGCTGAAAGACGAAGGGTTCGACATCAACGTCTTCGACCGGTATACGCCGCTGACCGACATCGTCGACAAAGCCTTGCAAGAGTAAATAAGTGCTGAGCGGTAGAACCGCTTGTCAGATCATTACTCAGCACTCAGGGCCGAGCACTGGGAACACAGGGAGATTCTGATGAGTATTCTGGCAAACAAGGATACCCGCGTGGTGATTCAAGGCGGGCCGGCCGGTGTCAATGCCGCGCGGCGCATGGCTGAATTCTGCTACTTGATCAAGCGCCCGCTGAACGTAGAAGCGTTCGTCTATCCGCCCGACGCCGGCAAATCCAACGAGATTCCATATGGCAGCGGGCTGATCGCTATACCCGTCTACAAGACCATCGCCGAAGCGACCAAGAACCATTCGACCATCAACACCAGTCTCGTCTACATCGGTGCCGACCGTGCAATGAAAGGCGGCATCGAGGCGTTGGATGATCCCCATATCAAGGTGGTCTCGATGATCACCGAAGGCGTGCCCGAGAAAGACGCCAAGGTGCTCGGCGCCCATGCCCGCAAGCTCGGCAAGGTCTTCAACGGGCCCTCGTCCATCGGTGTCATCTCGGCCGGGTCCTGCCGTTTGGGCGTGATCGGCGGGGCATTCGACAATCTCGTCCTCTCCAAGCTGTATCGCGAAGGGTCATTCGGCGTCATTACCAAGTCGGGCGGCCTGTCCAACGAAATCATCTGGATCTGTTCGCAGTTCGCCGACGGCATCACGACGGCGATCGGGATCGGTGGCGATGCCTATCCCGGCACCGACTATGTCAGCTATCTCGAAATGTTCGAGAACGATCCACAGACGAAGGCGGTCGTCATCGTCGGGGAAATGGGCGGCGATCTCGAGGAGCGAGCCGCCGGGTGGTACGGCGCGAAGAAACGGCGGGTGAAGCTGATTGCCGTCGTGTCCGGCTTCTGCCAGGAGAGTCTGCCGAAGGGGATGAAGTTCGGTCATGCCGGCGCCAAGGAAGGCATGAAGGGCGAAGGATCGGCCCGATCAAAGTCCGAGGCGCTCAAGAAGGCCGGCGCCATCGTCCCGGCGACCTTCGGGGCGCTCGGACCCGCCATCAAGGACATCTATCAGGAATTGTTGAAATCCGGACAGGTCAATGAAATCGTCGAACCCACGAGTTTGCCGAAGCTGCCCAAGACCGTCGAGGAGGCGATGAAGGCCGACGAAGTGATGGTGGCGCCGCTCATCCGTACGACCATCAGCGACGATCGCGGCGACGAGCCCTGCTACGACGGTTATCCGGCCTCCGAACTCATTAACAAGGGCTACGAAATCCCCCATGTCATCGGCTTGCTGTGGGACAAGAGACTCATCTCGAAACAGGAAGCCGAAATCATCAAACGTATCATGATGCTTTCTGCCGACCACGGACCCTGCGTGAGCGGGGCGTACGCGACCATTCTGGCGGCCTGCGCCGGGATCGGCCTGTCACAGTCCGTTGCGGCCGGATTGATCATGATCGGACCCCGTTTCGGAGGTGCGGTCACGGACGCGGGCCGTTGGTTCAAATACGCCGTCGAGAACAAGATGACCGTCGAGGATTTCCTGGGCTACATGAAGAAAAATGTCGGGCCCGTTCCGGGCATCGGCCACCGCGTGAAGAGTCTGCGCAATCCGGACAAGCGCGTGAAGGAGCTCGTCGGCTATGTGAAAAGCCTCAACATCAAGACGCCCTGTCTCGACTTCGCGTTGCAGGTGGAGCAGGTGACGGCGGCGAAGAAAGACAACTTGATTCTGAACGTGGACGGAACGATGGCGGCTGTGTTAGTCGACCTGGGCTTCCCGGTCGACAGTTTGAACGGCTTCTTCATCCTGTCACGCACGATCGGATTGATCGGCCACTGGGTCGACCAGAAACGGCAGGACAGCCGCCTGATCCGGCTGTTCGATTATCTGGTCAATTATGCCGCGCCCAAACGGCGGGAAGTGCCGCCTCTCAAATGAAGTTATGAGTGGTGAATTGTAAGTGTTGAGTTGAGCGAGTCACTCAACACTTAAGACTAAAAACTGGAGTCCATCAATGTCGCTCGATATTGCGAAGAAACTATACGCCAAGATGCCGGAGGTCTGTGCCAAGGCCAGAACGAAGTTCGGCCGCGCGCTGACGCTGGCTGACAAAATTCTCGTGTCCCACGCGGACAATTTCGACGCACAGAGCTGGGAGCGAGGCAAAGCCATGCTGGCGCTGCGTCCCGATCGCGTGGCCATGCAGGATGCCACGGCACAGATGGCCATGCTCCAGTTCATGCAGGCGAATAAGAAGAAGGCAGCCGTGCCTAGCACGATCCACTGCGATCACTTGATTCGCGCCGAGATGGGCTCGGAGAAAGATTTGCTCCGCGCGATGGACGAGAACCGGGAAGTCTACAACTTTCTCGCCTCTGCGGCGAAGAAGTACGGGATCGGATTCTGGAAACCGGGTGCCGGGATTATTCACCAGGTGGTCCTTGAGAACTATGCGTTCCCCGGCTGCCTGATTATCGGGACCGATTCGCACACGCCGAACGGCGGTGGATTGGGAGGGCTGGCGATCGGCGTCGGCGGAGCCGATGCGGGCGAAGTGATGGCGGGCCTTCCCTGGGAAGTGCTCCATCCGAAGTTGATCGGCGTGAAGCTGACCGGCAAGTTGAGCGGGTGGGCCTCGCCGAAAGACGTCATTCTCTATCTCTGCGGACTGCTCACGGTCAAGGGCGGCACGAACAAGATCGTCGAATACTTCGGGCCTGGCGCGGATACGATCAGCGCAACCGGCAAGGGTACCATCTGCAACATGGGCGCGGAACTCGGCGCCACCACCTCCGTGTTCCCCTTCGACCAGAAGATGGTCGCCTACATGAACATCACGGACCGGTCGGATCTGGCGAATCTGGCCTCGGCGAACAAAGCCCTGCTCGTTGCCGATCCGGAAGTCTATCAATCGCCGGAAAAGTATTACGACCAGATCGTCGAAGTCAATCTGTCGAAACTGGAGCCGCACGTCGTCGGTCCGCATACACCGGACCTGGCGCGACCGATTTCCAAGCTGGCGGCGGAAGCGAAAGAAAAGGGCTATCCGGTCGAATTGAAAGCGGCCTTGATCGGCAGTTGCACCAATTCTTCTTACGAGGACATCAGCCGGTCGGCACACATCGCGCGGCAGGGCCTCAAGGCGGGCTTGAAGGCGAAGGCCTCGTTCCTGGTGTCGCCGGGATCCGAGCGCATCTATCACACGATGAAGCGCGACGGTTTTCTGGACACCTTCGAGAAGTTGGGAGGCACGGTGCTGTCGAATTCCTGCGGGCCCTGCATCGGCCAATGGAAGCGCGCCGACGGGGTGAAGGGCAAGGCGGATTCGATCGTCAGCTCCTTCAACCGCAACTTCCCTGGCCGCAACGACGGGATCAGCGAGACGCTGTCATTCCTTGCCAGTCCGGAGGTTGTGACGGCCTACGCGCTCTCCGGCGATCTCGGCTTCGATCCGGTCAATCAGAGGCTGAAGGGCGCCGACGGGAAGGAGTTCAAGCTGGAACCGCCGGTTGGCGAGGAGCTGCCGGCCAAGGGATTCGCCAAGGGTGAGGAAGGGTATGTCGCTCCGGCTGAGAACGGCGATGCCCTGACCGTCGACATTCCTCCGACCAGCGAGAGGCTTCAGTTGCTGCAGCCCTTCCCGCGTTGGGATGGGAAGGATTTCGACAAACTGCCGTTGCTGATCAAGACCAAGGGCAAGACCACGACCGATCACATCTCGCCGGCCGGCCCCTGGCTGAAGTTCCGCGGCCACCTGGACAATATCAGCGACAACATGTTCCTGGGGGCCAACAATGCATTCGGGTCGGAGCCCGGCAAAGGCACGGACGTATTGACCGGCGAGAGCGACCTCACGATTGCGCAGATTGCGCGTCGTTACAAGGCGAAGGGGATCGGTTCGGTGGTCGTCGGCGATGAGAACTACGGCGAGGGCAGCAGCCGCGAACATGCCGCCATGTCGCCTCGCTTCTTGAATGTGCGTGCCGTCATCACCAAGAGCTTTGCGCGCATCCATGAGACCAATCTGAAAAAACAGGGGATCTTGGCGTTGACCTTCTCTGATCCGAAGGACTACGAGAAGATTGAGCAAAATGACCGCATCAGCGTGACGGGGCTTGGCAACCTGGCTCCGGGCAAGCCGGTGCAGGTGAGCATACATAAGGGGGATGGCCACACGCTCACCATCCGGGCGAACCACAGCATGACCGAGCAGCAGATTGCGTGGTTCAAGGCTGGTTCGGCGTTAAATGCGCTGAACTGATTCATGACATTCGTATGATGGTGAGAGAGGACAAACCATGACGACCACAGCTTCAAAGATCATTTATACAAAAACCGATGAAGCGCCGATGCTGGCGACCTATTCGTTTCTGCCGATCATCAATGCTTTCACCAAGGCCGCCGGTGTGTTGGTTGAGCTGAGGGATATCTCGTTGGCCGGGCGCATTCTTGCAGTCTTTCCCGAATACCTGACGCCGCAGCAGAAACAGGCGAACGCGCTGTCTGAATTGGGCGAGCTGGCCAAAACGCCGGAAGCGAATATCATCAAGCTCCCGAACATCAGCGCCTCGCTTCCCCAGTTGAACGCCGCCATCAAGGAATTGCAGAACCAGGGCTACAAGCTTCCCGAGTATCCGGAAAATCCGAAAGACGATAGAGAAAAGGACATCAAGGCCCGCTACGACAAAGTCAAAGGTAGTGCCGTCAACCCGGTGCTACGCGAGGGTAATTCCGATCGCCGCGCGCCGCTCTCTGTGAAGGCCCATACCAGGAAGCATCCGCATAAGATGGGCGCCTGGAGTCCGGACTCCAAGACGCACGTGAGCCACATGAAGATCGGGGATTTCCGATCCAACGAAAAGTCGATGACAACCACGGCGGCGACCGAGGCCCGGATCGAGTTCGTCGGCCAAGACGGCAATACAACGGTGCTCAAGCCGAAAGTGGCGCTGCAGGCGGGGGAAGTCATCGATGCAACGTTCATGAGCAAGCGCGCCTTGCGGCAGTTTCTCGAGGAGCAGATTGAAGACGCCAAGAAGCAGGGCGTGTTGTTCTCGATTCATATGAAAGCCACCATGATGAAGGTCTCGGACCCCAAGATCTTCGGTCACGCCGTATCGGTCTACTACAAGGATGTGTTCGAGAAGCATGCGGCCGCCTTCCAAAAGCTTGGCGTCGATCCGGACAACGGCATCGGCGACTTGTATCTCAAGATCAAAGCCTTGCCGGAGGATCAGCGCAAGGCCATCGAAGCTGACATTGAAGCGGTCTACAAGAAGCGGCCTCCCATGGCGATGGTGAATTCCGATAAAGGGATCACCAACTTGCATGTTCCCAGCGATGTGATTATCGATGCCTCCATGCCGCCAGTTATTCGGGACAGCGGAAAGATGTGGGGGCCGGACGGCAAGCTGCATGATACAAAATGCGTGATCCCAGATTCCAGCTACGCCCCGGTCTATCAGGAGGTCATCCAGTTCTGTAAGAAGCATGGGGCTCTTGATCCGAAGACGATGGGCAGCGTTCCCAACGTCGGGCTCATGGCGCAAGCTGCCGAAGAATACGGTTCCCATGACAAGACCTTCAAAGCGCCGGGAAACGGTACGATGCGCGTGGTAGATGCTTCAGGCCAGACCTTGCTGGAACACAAAGTAGAAGAAGGCGACATCTGGCGCATGTGCCAGGTGAAGGATGCGCCGATTCGGGACTGGGTGAAGTTGGCGGTGACCCGCGCGAAGGCTACCGGGGCCCCGGCGATTTTCTGGCTGGACAAGACCAGAGCGCACGATGCGCAATTGATCACAAAGGTCGAACGCTACCTGAAAGATCACGACACGCAGGGCCTCGACATTCGGATCATGGCGCCAGCCGATGCGACGCGCCTCTCGTTGGAGCGGATCAGAGAAGGGAAGGACACGATCTCTGTGACGGGAAACGTATTGCGCGACTACCTCACGGACCTGTTCCCGATCCTCGAAATCGGGACCAGTGCCAAGATGCTTTCAATTGTGCCGTTGCTGAACGGCGGCGGGCTGTTCGAAACTGGCGCCGGAGGCTCCGCGCCCAAACACGTGCAACAGTTCCAAGAGGAAGGTTATTTGCGGTGGGATTCGCTCGGTGAATTCCTGGCGCTCGCCGCCTCATTGGAGCATCTTGCAAGAGTGGCGAACAATCAAGCGGCAAAAATTCTAGCCGACTCGCTTGATCAGGCCAATGCGAAGTTCCTGGAGAGCAACAAGTCACCAGCTCGTAAGGTTGGCGAGATCGATAATCGCGGGAGCCATTTCTATCTGGCGATGTACTGGGCGCAAGCCTTGGCCCAACAGACTCAGGATAAGAACCTGGCGGCACGCTTCGCCAAGATCGCCAAGGAGATGGCAGACAATGAAACCAAGATCTCGGCCGAATTACTCGGAGCTCAAGGCAAGCCGGTCGATGTCGGCGGATACTTTCATCCCGACGACGCAAAGGCTGTCAAGGCGATGCGTCCGAGCGCGACCTTGAACGCAATCATCGACGCAATTGCTTAGTAGTAGCGGTATGGAGTAAGGGGTAAGGGGTCAGAGGGGTTGGGTGTTTGCCTGGCCCTCATGCCTTCACCTCTTCCAAGTTTGAGGAATATGGCACAAGAAGACGCCAACGTAATCGACCAGCCTGAGGTTCTGAAGCCTCGGATGGTTTCGATCGAAATCTCCGGCAAGCAGTACGAGGTGCCGGAAGGGATCACCGTCATCAAGGCCCTGTGGTACACGGGCCAGGAGGTGGTGCGTGGGGCTGGCTGTCTAGGCGGGTTCTGCGGCGCCTGCGCAACCTACTACCGGACGAAGGACGATCCCAAGGTGAGAACCTGTCTGGCTTGCCAAACAGCGGTGCAAGACGGCATGTCCTTCACCATCATGCCCCCGTTCCCTGCTCGCAAGGCGCTCTACGACATTCAGACGTTGAAAGATCCCAAGCAGGACTTGTTCAATCTCTACCCCGAGGCGCCGCTCTGCCGGAATTGCAATGCCTGCACGGAAGCCTGCCCTCAGAAAATCGATGTGCGGGAAGGGGTATGGAAAGCCGTTTTCGGAGATTTTAAGAGCGTCTCAGAAATGTTCATGGATTGTGTGATGTGCGGCATGTGCACGCCGGTCTGCATCGCCGATATCGCGCCGAATCTCGTTGCGCTCTATGTCAGCCGCGTGCAGGGGGCGCACTTTACAGAGAAGCCGCTGGGGTTGGACGTGCGTATCAAGGAAATCGAAGACGGCCGCTACGACGATGAGTGGAAGAAAGTTCTTCGGATGAACGAGAAAGAACTGGCGGAGCATTGCGCGACGGTGAAGTAGCCTGGTGAGCAAACAGCCTTCAGGTGTCAGCTCTCAGGTTCTTTAGCATTGAGGCAGAACTGAACGCTGATAGTTGAAAGCTCAATCATGGACATTCACGCACTCCAACAGATCGTCCACAAGACTCGGGATGCCAGGCGAAAGCAGACCTTTCAGAAGTTTTCTCCTGCCGATCGCGATCAACTGATTCAGAAGTATCACCCCGATTTCCGCGCCAGCGCCTACCGGACCCTTCGATTCGGCCCCAACTCCGGCGAAAAGACCGTTGTCGAACTGGCCACGTTGCTCGAGGGCGACAGTCCGATCGATCACGACCTCGACCTGACTCCGAACTATACGACGGACGTGTTGGTGATCGGCGGCGGCGGAGCTGGCTGTGCCGCCGCGTTGCACGCGCACCATGCCGGCTCAAACGTGATCCTGGCGACCAAGTTGAGGTTGGGCGATTCCAACAGTGTCATGGCGCAGGGGGGGATGCAGATCTCAGTGGCGCCGGAAGACTCGCCTGTCACCCACTTCATCGACACGCTCAAGGGCGGCCACATGCAGAACGACCATGACCTGCTCAAGGTGATGGTCGAAGAAGGTCCATCAATCGCGAAGTGGCTGATCGACCTTGGCGTGCTGTTCGATCGACAGGCCGACGGCAACCTTCACGTCAAGAAAGGCGGGGGCAGCTCCAAGCCGCGCCTCCTGACCTGCTCCGACTATACTGGCCTTGAGATCATGCGGGTGTTGAAGGACGAAGTGCTGAATCAGAAGATCCAGCTCCTGGAATTCTGCGCGGCAGTCGAGCTGCTCAGCGATGAGGAGGGAGGCTGCAGCGGGGCCATCTTGAAAGACCTGGACAACCAGCGGTATGTGGTCGTCGCGGCCAAGTCGGTCATCCTGGCAACCGGCGGGATCGGCCGGCTCCATTTCCAAGGTTTCCCGACAAGCAATCACTATGGTGCGACTGGTGACGGACTCTGTCTCTCATATCGGATGGGTGCGAAGCTGGCCCACATCGATACCTTCCAATACCATCCGTCGGGGGCGGTCTATCCGGAACAATTGGTCGGAGCGCTGGTGACGGAAGGCATTAGATCGGAAGGCGGCCAGCTCGTGAATGCCAGGGGTGACCGTTTTGTGAACGAGCTCGATACGCGCGACGTCGTGTCGTCTTCGATCATTCGCGAGTGTGAGGAAGGCCGTGGTATTCGCACAATGTCTGGCCGTATTGGGGTGTGGTTAGATATTCCGCTTCTGGATGCAGAGCACGGACCGGGCACGGTCGAGAAGCATTTCCCGGCCATGCTGCTGCAGTTCGAACGGTTCGGTATCGACATCAGCAAGGATCCGGTGCTGATCTATCCGACGCTGCACTATCAGAACGGTGGAGTGAAGATCGATACGAGCTCCGAGACCAATGTGAGGAATCTGTTTGTAGCCGGTGAAGCTTCGGGAGGATTGCACGGGCGAAACCGGTTGATGGGGAACTCCCTGCTTGACTTGATGGTCTTTGGGAAGCGGTCGGGGCTCACTGCCGCGTCGCGGGCCGGCTCGACCAAGCAGGGACCACTGACCATGAAGCATCTGCAGCGATTTCGGGCGGAAGCCAAGAAGCACGGGAACTTGAGCGGCGTGATCTCCCCGATGATCTTGCCGGCGTATACCAGGAAAGTGGGATAGTGAGACGTGCGAGAAAAGCAAGAGTAGCGAGACAGATCTCTGAAGTGATCGCGCGTCCCGCAAGTCCCGCTCGTCACGCCTTTCGCGCAAGGAGAAGACATGAATGTGCACGAATTTCAAGCCAAGCAGCTGTTTGCACAGTTCGGCGTGCCGGTGCCCCGCGGGAAGGAAATCACCTCTCCGGAAGCAGCCACGGCCTGGGCCAACGAGCTCAATACGCCGGTGTTCGTGGTGAAGGCCCAGATCCATGCTGGCGGCCGAGGCAAGGCCGGCGGGGTCAAGATCACCAAGGACAAGGGTGCAGTCGCCGGTCTCGCCAAGGAATTGATCGGCAAGACGCTGGTCACGCATCAGACCGGTCCCAAGGGCCGCAAGGTGCACCGCCTCTTGATGGAGGAAGGCGCGAACATCAGCAAGGAACTCTATCTGAGTCTGCTGGTCGATCGCGACACGGGATGGCCGACGTTTATTGCCAGCACCGAAGGCGGGATGGAAATCGAGGAAGTGGCGGCGAAGACCCCGGAAAAGATCATCAAGGAAGCCATTGATCCCGCCGTCGGATTCCAGGGGCACAACGGTCGCAATGTGGCGTTTGCGCTGGGGCTTCAGAAAATCGAGCCGGCCGTCATCAATTCCTTCGTCCAGATGCTCGGCAATCTCTACTGGCTGTTCATGGACAAGAACGCCGCCCTGGTCGAGATCAATCCGCTCATCATCACGAAGGAAAAGACGCTGGTGGCGCTGGACGGTAAGGTCTCGTTCGACGATAACGGCATCTTCAAGCATCAGGACGTCCAGCAGATGCGGGACCTCAATGAGGAAGAACCGCTGGAAATTGAGGCGAGCGCAAACAATCTGAACTATATCAAGCTCGACGGCAACATCGGCTGCATGGTGAACGGTGCCGGCCTCGCCATGGCCACGATGGACGTCATCAAGCTGGCCGGCAGCGAGCCGGCAAACTTTCTAGATGTGGGCGGTGGCGCGACGAAGGACACGGTGGCGGCCGGCTTCCGCATTCTGCTAAAGGACCCGAATGTGAAGGGTATCTTCATCAACATCTTCGGCGGCATCGTCCGTTGCGACCGAATCGCCCACGGTGTCATCGAAGCAGCGAAGGAAGTCAAGATCACTGTGCCGTTGGTCGTCAGACTGCAGGGCACCAATGCGGAAGACGGCCGCAAGCTGTTGGCCGAATCAGGACTGAAGCTGGAAGTGGCGAACGATTTGTGGGAAGCGGCGCAGAAGATTGTGGGGTTGACGGGGAAAGCGGCGTAGAAGAAGAGTGTGCTGGGTGGGTCTCCGTGCTCGCCCACCGCGCACACAGGATTATTCGATGACGATTAAAATGGGCGGTGCTCGGTGGATGCGCGCAGTATGAGACCCAGCCCGGCCCACCTTCTTGAAAAGGGAGGACAGGAAAAGAGGGAATCGTGAGCATTTTGGTGAATAAGAATACGCGGGTGGTGGTGCAGGGGGTCACGGGTAAGGAAGGCTCGTTCCATGCGACCCAGTGCAAGGCCTACGGAACCCAGGTGGTCGCTGGCGTGACGCCGGGGAAGGCCGGGCAGGAGGTCGAAGGCATTCCTGTGTTCAACACGGTGGCTGATGCGATGAAGAAGACGGAGTGCGACACCTCGCTGATCTTCGTGCCGCCGCCGTTCTGTGCCGATGCGATTCTGGAGGCAGCCGATGCCGGGATCAAGCTCGTGATCTGTATTACTGAAGGCATCCCCGTGAACGACATGGTGAAGGTGAAGCGGGCCTTGCGCGGTCGTGATGTGCGATTGGTGGGACCGAACTGTCCTGGCGTGATCACGGTGGACGAAGCGAAGGTCGGCATCATGCCCGGCTTCATCCACAAGAAGGGCATCGTCGGCGTCGTCTCCCGCAGCGGGACCCTCACGTACGAAGCTGTGCATCAGCTCTCTACATTGGGATTGGGTGAGACCACCTGTGTGGGCATCGGCGGAGATCCGGTGAACGGCACGGGGTTTATCGATGTGCTTCCGCTCTTCGAGAAGGATCCGGAGACACAGGCGATCGTCATGATCGGCGAGATCGGTGGCGATGCGGAAGAAAAGGCCGCGGAGTTCATCAAGAAGAACGTCAAGAAGCCGGTTGTCAGCTTCATCGCCGGCATCACGGCACCCCCTGGTCGTCGGATGGGACATGCCGGTGCCATCATCTCCGGCGGCAAAGGCACGGCCACCGAGAAGATGAAGGCCCTTGAGTCAGCCGGTGCGATGGTGGTCAAGAATCCGGCCGAAATCGGCGAAGCCGTCAAGAAGGCGCTGGGCCGCTGACGGATGGACGTAGGTCATCCACGGCCGGGCCTATGAAGCGGGGTCGGATGATCTTCCGATCAGGCGATCAGAAAGTATGCGCCGAGACCGATGGCCGCGAGCAGCGCGACGCTGAACATCGCCTTCTCGTGTCCGCACATCCCCTCCTGCGCCTTGCAAACCGCCAGGGTGCACATGACAGACATGGCTGAACCTCCTTGACTGAGGGTAGCGATAACGCTAAACCTGCCCACGTTGCCTGTCAATAACCACCGAGGAGAATCTTTACACGAGCCGGAACTTCGAATCATCCGGCAATCGCCTGTTTCGTATCGTCCAAATGTTTCTGGAGGTAAACCATGAAGGGTGTCCCGCCCGTTCCCACGGCGGTAGGATTGCTCCAGAGGGACTGATGCTGGCGGTGAATGTAACTGTCGGCGTAGCCGATGTGGATTTCGCGAAATTGCATGAGAAGGTCGACGCACGCACAGTAGGCGTCCCAAAGTGCAGGATCACGGCTCTTTCGATCGCGCACATAGCCCAAGAGCAACGGTCGACCAAGATCGTCGGTGGTGTGCTCCAACATCTGCAGAAATTCGCGATGACGGGGAGGCATGTAGTCCTGACCTGCCCCCTGTAGTTGTACCAGTGCAAATGTGAGTCAGGCGCAACGCGGCGCGATAGTCTCCGGTGCTGGTGGACGATAGCCCAGCGCACTATGTGGACGAATGCTGTTATAGATCTGGC
>Ga0233424_10000279_pt1 | contig 69527 bp, 57 predicted proteins | sample Watercolumn_Towu_FD_181011 | JGI IMG/M metagenome (GOLD analysis project Ga0233424, IMG submission 181011) | Freshwater microbial communities from Lake Towuti, South Sulawesi, Indonesia - Watercolumn_Towuti2014_125_MG | ecosystem: Environmental > Aquatic > Freshwater > Lake | place: Indonesia... | reverse complement strand
GGCGTCCCCGGCTGGAAAGCTCTGCGTAAAGTCACCGGCTGCGACGTGGCGGACAAGATCGTTCGCAGCTTGGAGCTTCGCGGATAAGTGTGCCGCTTGGGTGGCCGGGGTCGAGCGTAGCGAGCCCCCGGAATGTTCGAGGTCAAGCGTCATTCGGCTGGGGGCTCACTCTGTTCGACCCCAGCCACCCGTCCGTGCAGGGTCGGGAGACCCTGCCACAACAGTGTGGAATGTAGTGGGTGGCCCAGGTCGAGCGCAGCGAGCGCCCCGGAATTGTTGCAGTTCGGCCCTTTTGCTCGGGGCTCAATTCGTTCGACTCTGGTCACTCGTCACCCGATCGCCCATCACCAATGCGCATATTGACTCAGTGACGCTACGGACCTATTGTGGCCAAGAACTCGCGTAATGTTGATTGTTGCATTGTGAAGTTGTGAGCGAAGGTTTTATGCCTGTCTATGTAATATGCCGTTGCGGACGGAGGTTCGTCGCCGACAGCAAATATGCGGGGCGATCAACAAAATGCCCGGCTTGTGGCGAACAATTGAAGATTCCGGATCAATTCGTCGCGGCTGATGTTCCTATCCACATGGAAGACAAGAAACCCGAGATTGGAAGTACAAACGTCAGTAAGGATCAAGACAGTATCTTTGTCGGATCGGAAGAGTTGCCCTCCCCACGGAATGAAAAATGTGTTTCTTCGGGCAAGTCAACCAGTGCACCAATAGGGAACGAAGCGAAAAAGAAGTGCCCGTTTTGCTCCGAGCAGATTTTGGCGACAGCAATAAAATGCAGGTACTGTGGCTCGATGCTTCGCCCATGCGATGGCATTCCGGGAGAAACTCGGAGCGGGTCGTTTTCGATAATGCGTGTCTTCGGAATGATCGGGCTACTCGCAGGTGTCTTGGTTGTGTGCGGTGGCGGAAACTTTGGAGCGGGCATTGTCGTCGCGATTGTTGGATGCGCACTCTTGATCGCAGGAGAAATCGCCAACCGATGAAGTTATCCGCACGGCAGTAAGCAAAGTTCTCCAGTCAATACCCGTGGAGCACTTCGGTCAGTAAACAGGTATCGTCAGGAGTCACGCCTCAAAAACGAGACCTTCGGTTGCCCTGACCGGGAACGTCGGTCGGCCATCGCTAGACTATACCCTCCGGCTTCAGTCCCAAAATCCGGTCCAGCGAATCCGACGTCTGATAGATCAATGCTTCCGGGTAGTGCGGGTACGGGTGGAAGTATTCGAACGTGACGAAGCCGCGGTAGCCGACTTGGTCGAGGGCGTCCATCACGGCAGGCCAGTTGGTGGTGCCGTCGAGGAGCGGGCGGAAGGTTTCGAGCGAGTAGTCCGTTCCCTTCTTCGTGAACTCCTTGAAGTGGATGTTCTGGATGCGCTTCCCCAAAATCGGCACCCAGTGTTCGGCGTGCTGGAACATCGAGATGTTGCCGGTGTCGAAATGGACGCGCACGTGCGGGCTGGCAAAGCTGTCCACGAAGCTGTTCATTTCCATCGGCGTCATCAGGTAGCCGTTGAAGAAAATGTTCTCGATGTTGAGGAACACGTCGAGCTTGGCCGCCTGCTTCTCCAGCCCGGCGACGGCTTCGCGGGCGCGGCGGTCGCAGACGTCGTTCGGCACCGGCTCGTGATCGGTCCGCCACGGGATGTGCACGGCGCCGGGAACCACGAGCACGTTTTTCACCCCCAGGTCGTGCGCCGCCTGAGCAATCTTCCCGGCCAGTTCAATCCCGCGAGCACACTTCGCCGGATCGTTGCTGGTCAGCGGGTACGGCCAGAACAGAAACGAGCACAAGCCGCTGATCTCGATCCCGATCTTGTCCGCCAGCTTGCGGATCGCCGTGTACTCCTTGGTGCCCGATTTCGGCGAGAGGTCGTTGTCGAGGTCGTAATTCAATTCGATCCCATCGAACCCCGCGTCCTTGGCCAACCGCAGGCATTCTTCGAGGTTCATCCGATCGGGATACGGGAACGCCCACTGGTTGATCGACTTCTTCATGTCGTAGCGTTTTGTCGAGGCGCGTCGCGGGTCGGGCTTTGATGGCTGTTGGGCATTGGCGTGGTCCGTCGTGCCAAGGACGACCGCACCGGCTGCAGCCAGCGTGGACGCGATCGCGTTCCGGCGAGTCAGCCCCAGCGCGGATGATGCGGCGGGGGCCGAGGTCGTTAATGACAGTGGTTCGACCGTAGATTCAAACTGCGGACCCTCGTTATTCGTACTCATGGCGGCCTCGCGATACTGATCAGAAGGAATGCCAACCCGTCAGCCGCACACGCGGCGAGCGGCATCTTACTTCAAGGCCCTACGACCGGACACTCAACTCGCCCGGCGCGGTGTCTCGACCGCTCGAACCGACACGACCGGCGAATCCGAAAAGCTTCACCACGCCACAAACTTTTCTGAGCCGGAAGAGTCCGTTTGACTCAACTTCCGAACCACCTCACTTTGCCGTGATGTATATTTTTCGCGACATCGGAAAGTTCAACCGGGAAACCGGGCGGTCAGGGATCGACCTGTCATGTGCCACGACGAGGGGACCTCGGAGCCAGAGAGACGCCATGTCCGACAAGAATGCCGATTCAACATTGGTCACCGAATGCCGCGACCGCAACCGCGATCGCCGGATGTTCCCCGATCGGAGGAAGTCGAGTCCCGACGGCGTCGGGTTTGCGAGCGGCGAGCGACGTCAGGTAACGCGACGCGCCAAGGTGGAACGCCGACGGCAAATCGATCCCACGACGTGCGAGCGCGATTACACGGCGGACGAGATTGAATTCATGCGGGCGATGGACGACTACAAACGTCGCAGCGGGCGGCAATTCCCGACGTGGAGCGAAGTGCTGGAAGTCGTGCGTTCGCTGGGATATCACCGCGACACGCCCGCAGCCATGCCGACACCGGTTGGTTAGCCGGGCCTGCGGCCGAAGCACATCAAAGTAATGTCGTCGCTCTGCGATCGACCGGCCGCGTGTTTCTTCACGTCGGCGAGGATCGCCTTGCCGAGATCGGTCGGCACCGACTTGTTTTTCAAAATGAAGTCGCGAAGCCGCTCAACTCCGTACAGATCGTTCTTCGGGTTCATCGCCTCGCTCACGCCGTCGGTGTAGATCACGACGGTTTCACCCGGAGCGATCTGGCGTGTGATGACGTCGAACGACACTCCCTCCGCAACACCCAGCGGCAGGCCGACCGATTCTTCGGTAAACTCCTCGATCGAACCGTCCGGCTTGCGGATCATCGGCGACATGTGACCGGCGATCGCCACCGACATCTCGTTCTGCTGCGTGTCGAGGATCACCAGCACAAATGTGACGAACCGGCCTTCGACGGCATTCGCGCACATGTGGTTGTTGATACGCTCGGCGGCCTCGCCGGCGGTATGGACGAATTCCATCGTGTTCTGCACCACGCTGGACAACCGCGACATGACGAGCGATGCCGGCACGCCCTTCCCGGCCACGTCGCCGAAGGCAAGGCACACCTTGTTGTCCGGCAGCAGGAGCACATCGTAGTAGTCGCCGCCCACCGCCTGAGCCGACTCGTACGACGCGAAGAATTCGTACCCGGCCACGTTGGGAAGCTGTTCCGGCAGGAGCGCCCGCTGCACGTTGGCCGCGATCCGCATTTCGTTGTCCTGCTTCTGCTTCTCCAGGTACGTGATCGCCAGCCGGGCGTTCTCGTAGCACACGGCGGCTTGCCCCGCGACCACCATCAGCAGGTCCAGGTCTTCCTTTTTGAATTGCTTGAGCGGGTTCTGCGTGTCGATGTTGATGATGCCGATCGGCTCTTCGTTGAGGCCCAGCAACGGCACGCACATCATCGAGCGGATCGTGAGGTCAGAAATCGATTCGCTGGCCTGGAACCGCGCGTCGTTCGCCGCGTCGGCCGACAGGATGCCGATTTTGTCCTGCAACACCTTGTTGAGAATGGTCCGGCTGAGCTTCACCGAATCGTCGTCCGATTCGCGACTGTACTTGATCGCCTTGGGGATCATTTGTCCGGCTTCGTTCTTCAGCAGAATGCAACTCCGATCCGCCGCCGGGAACACATTGAACAGGTTGTCCAGGATTTTCGGAAGCAGTGCGTCGAGGTCCACCGTGCCGGCCAGGAACCGGCTGATTTCGATGATCGCCTTGAGCTTGGCTTCGGGTTGCACTTCCAGCGTAAACCGCTCCGAACTGCTTTGCATCGACGCCATGATGGTCGCGCCATCATTGCTGTCGCCGACCACCGTGAGATCGAACGGAGTCGTCTCTGCGACCGGACTCGTTCGCGGCTTGGATGGGGCGGCCACCGGTTTTCCCGCGGACGCCGTGGTGTCTTCGAACCGCAGCAGCATCGGTCCGACCTTGATTCGGTCGTCGTGCTTCAGCGGCACACGGGACGTGATGCGCTGACTGTTGACCGCCGTGCCGTTTCCGCTGCCCAAATCTTCGACGTACCACTTGGAGTTTTCTCGCACCACACGGGCGTGTTTGCGGGAGACCATGTTCGAGTCGAGATGAATATCGCAGTCGGAATGCCGACCCATGATCATCTCGTCGCGCTTCAGCTCGTAAGCGGAACTTTCGCCCCCCTTGAGCAGAACCAAGCTGGCCATGATGCCCAGTGCCTCCCACCGCGCCGACAAAAGCCATGGAAAATGAGACACATCTCGCCGAAGCCGACAAGCCCATCAGCCGGAACGCGCTAGCGTCCGGTTTCGTACGGGAAAAACCGGGGGCTAGCGCCCTGCGGCTGATCCAGTTCGCGCAAATATCAACCGGAGGCTCAATAAACTGTGACCGATTCTAAAGAAGCGTCTCACCGGCTGCAACTGGCGACCATTGCGGACGGGCCACACTTTGGCGAGCGGGGGCTGTGAAGCCCCCGGTTGGGTGGCCTTCAACACGAAAAAATCCGCTCGACGTTTCCGCGCAGCACAAGCCGGCCCAATTGAAGAGCCTGCTCCTCCGGCCAACGACGAGCGACGACGAAGTCGTTGGCCAGAATGTCCGCCAGCACGCGGCGATACATCGCGAACTTCGGCAGCGCGAACTCCAGCTTGTACATGTCGCTGTAGTACCCGATCTGCTTCGTCTGCGGCACCGCCTGCAAGCGGGATCGCGTATCGAGCTCGATGTACACCGGGATGTTCGAGTACCACCAATGCCCGTTCGTCACCACGTTGGGGAAGATCCAACTGTAGCTCACCAGCTCCTGGTTGGCCGCGTGCGACAGGACCGAAATCGGAAACGTCACCTGCGGGAAGGCATTGAACAGCCGGCGGTACTGGATCAGCGAAGTCCGCTGGTCGAACAAATCCTGACCCTGGTACACGCCCGCTTCGTACACGCGGCGGTTCACGCCGATCATCAAATCGAACGGCAGTTTGAATTCGGCGCAGAACTCGGCGAGCGTCCAGAACACGAAGCACGACACGATCCGGCTCTCGTTCGGGACCAGCGGTTGCTGGCTTCGCACTTTCCGTAGGATCGGATCGACAGCGGCCACCGTCACCGGCTCCGGCGAAAAATCCGGCGGCAGCGAGATCGCACACGCCCGGCAGCCGTTCTTCGAAAAATGTTCGAACAGCCTGCTGATCGCCGAGCGCAGCGTCGCCGCGTCCGAGAACTCGACGCCGCTGGCCTTGCTCAGCCGCTGCTGCGTCTCCGGTTTGGCGAGGTGAAACACGAGGTCATCGGTCCGCAGGCACGGGATGTACCGCTGCGTGTCGAACCCGGTCAGCGGATCGTCGAAGTCGTTGGTCAGGAACACCGCGTCGAGGCCGCTTCGTTCGAGAACCCGATCCTCCCAGTCCGGCAGCGCCATTTTCGCGGCCGCTCGATCGTACAGCCGTTCCCAATTCTGTTCCGTCACCGTCTCGAAGTCGAAATCGAAAAAAACCTGACACATTTCGATCAGCCACGAATACTGGATCGTGTTCTCCAACTCCGGCAACTTCGTGACCAACCGGGCGACCTTCTCCTTCGGGCTGATCCCCGGCTCCTCGATCCGTTCGCGAGGCATCCCCGCCGAGTGAGCCAGCTCGGTGTAGTAGTGGTATCCCAGAATGTCCGCCAGCGTCTTCGACGCCGCAGCATGCGGATTGATGTGCGAGTGCGGATCGATCAACCGAATCCGGCTGAGTTCGTCGTACAGTCGTTTTGAAAGTGCCTGTGTCATGCTGTCAACCTCCCCCCTCGCCCCATCGGGGGAGAGGGGTTGGGTGTGAGGGGGCCGAGCGTCTCTGGCGCTTGCTTCCGAGTGGGACAGCAGGCTACGCCCTCTCGCCCATCACTTCAACTCACCCGCGAAGATCGCTCGAAATTCAAGGTCGCTCCCCGGGTCGTGAGCCTGCAACTGGATCGCCCCCGGCTTGGTTCTGCGGCCGGAGCGGGGGTTGTCGTGTTCGGGCCGGTCGTCGGTCCAATCGACAAGCTGCATGCCGTTCACCCACGTCGCGATGTGCGGTCCTTGAGCGATGATCGTGTACGAGAAAAACTCGCGGTCGCGCGACGGCAGCCGGCGAGCCAACTGCCGATCATCGATCGACCCCGTGCTCCAGACGCTTGGCCGCGACGGGTCGCCGTCTTCGGCCTTGTTGTAGACCTGCGCTTCGTACCCGTTCAGGAAGTCACCGGGAATCGCCCGGAAGAACACGCCTCCGTTCGCGTGTCGCAAGCGCGTGCGCACCTGCAACTGCAACACGAGGTTGTCGAACGGCCGCTCCGTGTATTCGAGACACCCCGGTCCGCCGACAACCTGCACCGTGCCGTCGATCACCTTCCACTCCGGCTGCTTCTCCGCCGCGATCCGCGGATGCAGCACGCGCTGCCAGCCAGCCAGATCGCGTCCGTTGAGGAGCGGTTTCAAACCTGTCGGCCGAAGAGCCAGCCTTCGGATTCGGAGGTCGGGGCCGAGCTGGATCGGACTGCGTCCGGCGGGAAGTTCGATCAGGAATTGACCGACATCAACTCGCTCGGCTGTTCCTCCGACGCCCAGCATCCCGGCGCGAGTGACTTCACCGGACAATTCGCCAGCACCGAACTCGGTCGTCGTTCGGCCGCCCTCGATCTCGCCGTTCTGGACCTTCGCGTCGGTCCAGCCGAACGTCGTCTGGCCATCGAACAGGCTGATCCAACCAGCGTCCACCTGTTCCGGCGTCAGCCCGTGACCGAATTCTTCGGGACCGTACTCCGGCTTGTCGGCCGAGATCGCCGGGACCGCGATCATGTCGAGCGTCAGTCCCCTCCCCTGCGTCCCCACGCCGGGCACCACCGCCTTCGATGCCGATGGCGGTCGCTTAGGGTCGTAGTATTGTGGGCGTAGTTCGTTCAGTTTTTGACTGGCCGCGTCGGTCGAAACGTAGTACGTGGCCTTCGCGAGGTGCCGGAAATCCGACCCGGACGCGTCGAGCACTTTCTTCAGCGATACGAACACGTCGTGAACTTCATCCGCCGCCGAATCGGCTTTCGCGGCGACGAAGCCCGACGTGTAGATCGACCGCGTCTGATTGATCCGCGTCACGCGACAGAACACGGGCGAATCTTTCATCCACGGCGGCGTCAGAAATTCGACCGGCTCGCCCGATTGGTGCTGGCCACCCCACACGACCATTTCGATCTCGATCGGCAAAGTCGAATGCCATTCGACAAAGCTCACCGGCGGCACGGACGACTCTCCGAAAAACTTTCGTAGTTCGGTGCGCACGTCCTCGACCTTGTCCATCGGCGTGAGAAACGACTTGATGTGGGCGACATCTTTTTTCGCGCGGCCGAGCCACGCGAGAGTTTTATCCAGCCCCGCCAGCGTCTTCGCGGTCGCTTCGGCCAGCGACGATCCCGGTTCGGCCTGACCTGCGATGTAAATTCGAGTTCCCGTCGGCATCGCGGACGAGAATTGAAGCGCCGGGGCGGAACCAATCGGTGCCGGGCCCCACACATTCGTTTTCGGATCGAGTTCCGTCGCGGCGATGGCATCAAGCGACACGAGCACTTTGGAAGCGGCCCGCTTCCCGACGACAAACGTCACCGCCGGCTTGGCATCTCCCGCGAACCGTTTCGCCAAAACGTTTCGGGCCGCATCGGCCGCGTCCTGATTGGCCGCGTACACGTTCAGACGAACAATGCGATCCATGCCAGACCGCAGGTTGTCCAACAGGCGCGAGAGCCAGTCGAGGACGAACTCGCACTGCGCCGCCGCGTCCCCCACCGCAACAACGCCTCTCTCTGAATCGAACGGGACAAGCTGCGTAGTGTGGACCAGCGGCACGTCCGCCACCGACACAGCGGCGGACGATCCGGTTTGCGGGTCGGGGCCGATGCGAATCAGACGAGGATCGTCGGCGAGAGCTTCGCGACAGAAAGGCATGAAGGCGACGGCGACGGCGATCCAAGCAAGACGAAGTTTCGTCATAGGGCAACCTCGTTTAGCCGCAAGCCCGCAGGGCTGCGCGCCGCGTGCAGGATTGGTCGGCGGATTCCATGTGGCGGCCGAGGAACGCGGGCAGTGTATCAAAACCGTCGGGCGCGCACGCCGGCGGCGTGGCGGCTAAACGATGGCGATCAGAAGATGCCCAGCATGTCGCGGGCTTCGTCGGTCATGCGGTCGGGGGTCCACGGGGGAGAGAGCACGATTTTAATGTTGGCTTCCTTGACCCCTTCGACCTTCTCCAGAGCCATTTTCGCCTGCGAGAGGAGTTGCGGGCCGGCCGGGCAGGCGGGGCTGGTCATGGTCATGTCCACATTCACTTTGTCGTCGATCTGCTCGATGTTGTAGATCAGCCCCAGGTCCACGATGTTGATGAACAGTTCGGGATCGACGACCTGTTTGAGAGCGTCGAGCAAAGCAACTTCGTCGGCCATGATAATCTCCTGTGATTTCTCCCCTCGCCCCCGCAGGGGGAGAGGGGTCGGGGGTGACGGGCGGGCGACTCTCGGCTTCATTTGCGAGCGTTGTCCAGAGACGTCCGCCCCTCACCCCCCTGCCCCCTCTCCCCGTTCCGGGGCGAGGGGGAGTTACTTGGGTCGCACGTAAACCTGCCCGTCCCGCACCTGCACTTCGAACGTGGCGATCGGTTCGGTCGCGGGCATGCACAGCGGGCGCCCGGTCTTCAAATCGAATCGGGCTCCGTGCCGGGGACATTCTATCGAAGTTCCAACGATCGGCCCATCCGTGAGCGGGTTGCTGTCGTGCGAACAGATGTCTTCGACGGCGTGGAAGTCGTCTCCGAGCCGGATCAACAGCACGGCGCGATTGTCCACGACGATGGATTTTCGTCCGCCGGGTGCGAGTTCGGAAACAGAGGCGACAGGTTGGAAGTCGGGCATCGGTTATCGCTCACGATTCAAGTTTTGTCCCGCAGAGGCGTGGAGGACGCGGAGGTTTGGCGTGCAACTTTTTCTCTGCGTTCTCCGCGAGATCAATTGTCTTCGATGAGTTGCCCTCCGGCCCAATCACCTTCCAAGGCAAGGACGGACGAGGGCGTCCATCCTACAGGCCGAGGCCGAGTTTGTTTTTGACGGCCTGGCTGAGGGTTTCGCGCACGGCGTCGATGGCGATGCGATCGTACACGCCGTGGAAGAAGCCTTCGACGATCATGTGCATCGCTTCGTGCCGGGAGAGGCCGCGCGACATGCTGTAGAAAATCTGTTCTTCATCGACGCGACCGGCCGTGGCCCCGTGCGTGCAGCGGACGTCGTCGGCCAGAATCTCGAGACCCGGGATCGCGTCGGCGCGACAGTCGGGACTGAGCAGCAGGCTGTCGTTGCGCTGGTAGCCGTCGGTCTTCTGGGCCACGGGATCGACGCGGATCATCCCGCGCCACACCACGCGGGCCTGATCGCGAAGCACGTCTTTGTACAACAGGTCGCTGCGCGTGTTCTCGGCTTGATGCGTCTGCTGGGTGAAGTACGAGAGCAACTGGCGGTCGGTCGCAAACGTCGCCCCGTTGACTTCGCCGCTGGCTCCGCGCCCCTGCAGCTTCACTTCCTGATGGATGTGCGCGGTCCTGGCCCCGACGCCGGCGACCGTCCACTGCAGCGAAGCGTTCGCGGCCACCAGGCCCGTTTGGTGGGCGAAATGCCACGTGTGCTGATTCCAGTTCTGGAGTTGAACGTAGCGGAGCTGCGCGCCTTTTCCGACGATCAGTTCCACCGCTCCGACATGCAATCCGGCGGCGTCCGGGTTTGCGGACGAAGTTTCTTCTAGCAGCGTGGCCGATGCGCCCTCTTCGAGGATCACCAGCGTGTGGCAAAAGTCGGCGGCATTCGCTTCTGCGAGGCCGATCAGGCTGTACAGCGGTTCCTTGATTTCGACGTTGCGCGGAACATACAGGACCGTGCCGCCGGTCCAGTACGCCGCGTGCCATGCGGAGAAACGGTCGGTCTCCGGCCGCACGGCGCGGGCGAAATGCGGTTCCAACTTGTCGCGGTGCGTGACGAGGAGGTCGGTCAGGTTGCCGAACAGCACGCCGCGTTTCGCGAGCGAGTCATCCAACTTCGCCAGCGAGCAGCCGCCGTCGAGATGCGTCACCGCGCCCGCGAAGTTCGCCCGCTCGTGCATGAGCGTGGCGAACGATTGCGCCGCGCGGTCGGCCGTTCCGCGCAGAGCAAACTGACCCGGCTTGAACATTCGCAGCTCGACTCGCTTCCATTCCTCCTGGCTCAGCGGCGCGTCGAGCTTTTGCAGGTACTGCGCGAACGCGAGTTGACGCCGCTCGGCCAGCCAGGCGGGTTCGCGGCGCGAATCGGCGAAGGCGCGATGCGTCGCGGAACCGAATCCGGCGGGGAGGTTGAGGGTGGTGGTGGGCATGATACGGATCATCCCGGGGGGCGGGACGGTGGCTGTTGATTGTCGGCGAGGGCGGGGTCGGTCGCTGGGTTGAACGTCTGAGAGAGGGTTGCCCCTCACCCCCGACCCCTCTCCCCCTTCGGGGGCGAGGGGAGATCGTTAACCGACGGTGCCTTCCATTTGGAGTTCGATGAGGCGGTTCATTTCGACCGCGTATTCCATCGGCAGTTCCTTGACGAGCGGTTCGATGAAGCCGGTGACGATCATCGCGGACGCTTCGGCTTCGGTCAGGCCGCGGCTCATCAGGTAGAAAAGCTGGTCCTCGGCGATCTTCGAGACGCTCGCTTCGTGCTCGACGGCGACGTTGTCTTCGTCGACTTCGATGTACGGGTAGGTGTCGCTGCGGCTGGCGCTGTCGAGGAGAAGCGCGTCGCAAACGACATTCGATTTGCAACCGGTGGCACCGTTGGCGATTTTCACGAGGCCGCGGTAGCTCGCCCGGCCTCCGGCCTTCGAGATGCTCTTGGACACGACGCGGCTGTACGTGTTCGGGGCGCAGTGGACCATTTTCGAACCGGCATCCTGATGCTGATTTTTGCCGGCGAACGCAATCGACAGAGTTTCGCCGCGGGCACCCGGCTCCATCAGGTAGATGGCGGGATACTTCATCGTCAGGTGCGAGCCGAGGTTGCCGTCCACCCATTCCATCAGCGCGTCGCCGTAGGCCATCGCACGCTTCGTCACCAGATTGAACACGTTGGTGGACCAGTTTTGGATCGTGGTGTACCGGCAGCGGGCATTTCGCTTGACGATGATTTCCACGACGGCCGAGTGCAGGCTCTCCGAACTGTACGTCGGCGCCGTGCAACCCTCGACGTAATGCACGCTCGCTCCCTCGTCGACAATGATCAGCGTGCGTTCGAACTGCCCCATGTTCTCGGAGTTGATCCGGAAGTAGGCTTGCAACGGGAAGTCGATGTGGACGCCTTTGGGCACGTAGATGAACGAGCCGCCGGACCACACGGCCGAGTTGAGTGCGGCGAATTTGTTGTCGGCGGACGGGATCACCGTGCCGAAATGCTCGCGGAACAGGTCGGGATGGTCGCGCAAGGCCGAATCGGTGTCGGTGAAGATCACACCCTTCTTCGCCAGGTCTTCCTGCAAGCTGCCGTAGACGACTTCGGATTCGTACTGCGCTTTGACTCCGGCGACGAGCCGTTTCTGCTCGGCTTCAGGAATGCCGATTCGTTCGTACGTGCGGCGGATGTCGTCGGGGAGCGCCTCCCACGTCTTCTCCTGCCCCTGCGACGCCTTCATGTAGTAGAAGATGTTCTGGAAGTCGATCTCGTGCAGGTTGCCGCCCCATTCCGGCAGCGGCTTCTTGAAGAAGACGTCGAGCGCGTGGAGCCGGAATTCGCGCATCCACCTCGGCTCGCGCTTCATCTCGGAAATCTGGCTGACGATTTCGTGGTCGAGGCCCTTCCGGCTGCGAAACACGTACTTGTCGGTTGGGTCGTGAAACCCAAACTGGTACTCGCCGATGCCGATCTCGTCGTCGGATGTCTTCAGGTCAGTGGCCATGCGTTCATTCCAAGTAGGGTGCGAGAAACGCACCCGTTCAAGTCGATCTCCGTGGTGCGTTGCACGCACCCTACCTCTTCTTTTTCAAGCCCCACAGTTGAGCGTATGCTTCGAGCGGATGTTTCAGCGGCGTGTGGCCATGCAGCCACCCGACGGGTGCGTACAGCTTTTCGACCGGCCGCACAAACTTCTTGCTTTCCGCGCTGGCCTGACTGGCCAACGCGACGATCGGCCCGGCCGTCAACACGTACACGACCATCAGCCAGCCCATGTAAAACGTGCCGCCGATAATTACCAGCGGCAGATTGCAGTCTGCAAATTTGCGAAGCATCACGTCACCTCTCCGGACAACTTGCCTCACGTCGCCAAGGCGGCGGCCGGTTCGTTTTCTTCCGCGGCCTCGGCCGGATGCCGTTCTCGCACGCCGGCATATCCGCGGTCGTGCAGTTCATGTGCGAGAGACGCATCGCCCTGCTCAACGATCCGCCCGGCCAGCATCACGTGCGTGAACTGCGGTCGGTTGAACTCCAGCAACCGCTCGTGATGCGTGATGATGATGATCGCCATGTCCGGCCCGGCCAGTCGCGACACGGCTTCGCTCACGAACCGCACCGCATCGCTGTCCAAGCCGCTGTCGGTTTCGTCGAGGATCGCGAACTTCGGCCGCAGCATGGCGAGTTGCAGGATCTCCATCCGTTTCTTTTCGCCACCCGAAAACCCCTCGTTGAGGTATCTCCGCGCGAACTCGTGATCCATGCCGAGTTCATCCATGCGGGCTCGCAGTTCCTTCCGGAAATCCTTCATCGGGATCAGTCCCTCGCCTTCCTTGCGGTTTGGGTTGCGGATGTTGGACACCGCGTGCCGCAGGAAGTCGGCAACCTTCACGCCAGGGATCGTGACCGGGTACTGAAACGCGAGGAACAAACCCAGCCGAGCGCGGGCGTCTGGTTCGAGTTCCGTGATCTCTGTGCCGTCGATCGTGATCGAACCGTCGGTCAATTCGTATTTCGGGTGCCCCATCAGCGCGTACGCCAAGGTGCTCTTGCCCGACCCGTTCGGTCCCATCAGGGCATGGATTTCACCCTGTTTCACCTGCAGGTTCACACCTTTGAGGATCGGCTTGTCGTCAACCGCGACGCACAGGTTGTCAATCTTCAGCACGCTGTCCATGTTCCGTTTCGATTCCTGATGTCAGACTTCGATGAGCCGCGGCACCTGAGCACAGCCGGTGTGATGTGGGACCGGCAGCACTTCGGACTTGCCGCGGGAAATTCGCTTGGCCTTGATCTTGTCCTGGATGCGCATCAAGCCTTCGAGCAACGATTCGGGACGCGGGGGGCATCCGGGAACGTAAACGTCCACCGGCACAACGAGGTCCACGCCCTTGACGACATGGTAGCCCCACTTGAAGTACGGTCCGCCGCCGACCGTGCAAGCTCCCATCGCGATCACGTATTTCGGATCGGGCATCTGTTCGTACAGTCGCCTTACCCGGCTGGCCATTTTGTAAGTGACCGTGCCAGCGACGATCATCAAGTCAGCTTGCCGCGGCGTGGCCCGGAACGCACCAGCACCGAAGCGGTCCAAATCGTAACGGCTCGCGCCGGCGGCCATCATTTCAATCGCGCAACACGCCAGACCAAACGTCATCGGCCAGACGCTGGCTTGTCGGCCCCAGTTCATCGCCTGTTCAATTGTGGTCGTAATGACGTTTTCTTCGAATCGACCTTCAATCCAAGTTGGTGCCATGATGCTCGTCCACCCGTATCGAAAACTGTTTGTCCGCCGTTGCCGACGCAATCGCAGCAACTCTAGCAGGAACACTCGCATCTGCAACCGACGCGTCACAACGCCGGTTGCGGGCTGCGTTCTCCAGCCTCAAACTCACAACAGTGATGTCCATCAAGGCAGCATTGCGACAATGTTACAGGAGCTCCCAACACTTGCTGAAAGACTTCCCTTTCAAGATGGCAGATGCTGCGATCGGTATCCGCCAGCTCCTGGTAAGGGCAGGCATTCTCGCGCAGGATCGGCAACGATTCGCCGCTGGATTGCACTTCCACGTCGTAGCCGCGCGCCACAAGGTTGTCACGCAGGCGGAGCAGTCGCTCGTGCAGTGTCGACCCGGTCACGGCCCCGAATCGCGACACGAGTGCGTTTCGAATTTGCGAGTTCAGCGACTCACGGAGCGACTCGCTGTTGATCTTCTGAATCTCCCTCCACATGATTAACGCCAAATCACCGTAATTATCTCCGAGATGCCGAATGCCCTTGTCTGAAACCCGATATTCGTGATGCGGGCGGCCACGTCCAACTCGAACCAAATGGCGTTCGATCAAGCCTTGGGCCTGAAGACGCGCCAGCCGCTGGCGGACCGCAGTGGCTGTAACACCGATCTCCAAGCCGATCTCTTGGATCGACGCCTTCCCCAAGCGATGTAATTCGCTCAGGAACTCAGTGTCCGAATGATCCAAAGCCAGTTTCATGATTGGATGATCCTTGCGACCGGATGATACACCAGCCAAGTCATTTTCGACAGTCAAATGTGTCAAAACTCCTGCCGGAATTGAAAATCGTCATTGTTCAGTGTGCAGCCAGATTGGATTGGGCTCGATGTAACTCGCGATTGGATTCCAGTTTCGATTTGGTTCACTGTTGCCTGGCTTACATTGACTGCATCTGGGGTTTATTGCTTCCGAAGGGCCTGCTGACGGAGTATCATTTGTCAGCCCGTCATAGCGCCTCAAGTTCTGAAGAGGTTTCGTGTTGATTGCACGCTCAACATACCAGAAATGGGCCGTTGTCGTCGCCATTCTCGCGGCGATCTTGGGGTCGTGCGCTGACCCACTCCGCAAATGCGTGGCGACGGAGGAGCAGCCGTCGCCGACGACAAGTCCATCGCCCGACACGTCCCGTAGCCCGGTGCCTCCGTCGAATGCGGGTGACTCGAAGCCTGGCTCAACCCCAAAGGCCGACGTGCAGTACTTACCGGGTCCGAATGGGGAATTGGTGCCGGTACCGATCGGCGCCTCGCTGCTTGAGTATCTGGAGTGGCTGAAAGATCGAGGAGGCAACGCGAGACAACGGCCTCCGGCGTATGGTGTGGCTTCGGTAGAACTCGAGGGGGACGCGGACGGCGACTCTGCCCGGCTTCGGGCTCGCGTCCGAATTCAGGTCAACCAGCAAGCGGGTTGGGTACGGGTGCCATTACGGTTTGACGAGGCCGTTCTGCAGTCGATTGAGCACTCAGGTCCCGGTGGCGCCTTGCACGAAGTGTCCGATTCATCGACCGGTCACGACTGGTGGTTGCAAGGCGCTGGAATGCATGTTTTGGATCTGCGTTGCGACGTCCCTTTGCGTCGGCAGGGGCAGTCACAGCGGTTGCAGCTTCAATTGCCGTTATCGGCGGTCGGTACATTGAAACTCCGCGTACCGAATTCGCAAGCGACGACGAAAGTGCCGGAGCGAGTCGTCGTTCGCTCCCGTTCGGTTGAGGCACAACCCGGCGGGAGAAAACTGACGGAATTTGACGTATCGGGCTTTGGTGCTCGATTGGATTTTGCCTGGGAGTCGTCCGCCGTCCTCAGCCAGAACGACGCGATGTTGGAAGTCTCGAACAGTTTTTTCGCCAGCGTCGCGGATGGCCAAACGGTCACGGCGGAAGTGACCCAGCGTGTGCAAGCGTTGCAGGGGAGCTTCGAGGAACTCAGAGTCCGGTTGCCAGGCGGTTGCGAGTTGCTGCGTCTGGACTCAATCGATGTGGATAACTACCGCGCGGCGCCTGATGACGCAGCGATTATCGTTGTAAAGTTCAAGCGATTCCTCGCTGGTCCGACTGAACTTCGCTGGACCGTGCGAACCAAGATCGATCCTGGAGAGTCGCAGTTCGTTTTGGACGGCTTCGAAGTGGAGCGGGCTCGCATTCAGACTGGCCAGATTGCCGTGGGTTTGGTTGGGGATTATCGTCTCTCAAAATCTTCCGTCGATGACCGATTCGTGCAGCGAATCAACCCGTCCGACCTGGCCCCCGCGCTGCGACGTGGTGATGTCGCCAGCGCTTATCGAATCCTGAACCAGCCGTTCCGTCTGTCTCTGGCCGTGGAAAAACTGGAACCGTTGGTCAGCGTCGAGCCCTGCCATTTTGTGATGCCCGCAGCGGAGCAGTTGGAAATCGAACATGCGTTCGGGCTCAACATTCGGCGAGGAAGTGTTTCCGAAGTTGTGCTGCGGTGTCCCGGGAAAATGGGTGACGGATGGAGCGTCGTGCGTGTCGAACCGGCGGCACGGGTGGAACCGATCGCCGACCTGGCCGACGCCGAGACGACAACACATCTTGTTCGGCTGCGATTCCTCGAGCCTTTGCGCGGCGCAACCGAGTTGCGAGTCGTCACGAGGCAATCGTGGAGCGAAACGATCACGACAGGTGATGCGACACTATCACTGCCGCTCATCGACGCCGCTTACAACACGCCCGCCATGCTACTGGTCCCCATGGCGGCATCGCTGGATGTGATTTCGGATAAGACCGGCATCGCGGAAGTCTCCGAGGTTGCCGACGCCACCGACCTGCAGGTTGAGCTGCCATCCAACTGGCCGCAAGGACCAGCGCTGGCGGTGCGGCTGGCGGCGGGAATTCATCAGGTCGCGCTAAGGCCAATCGATCAGCGTGTGGCCGAACCGACTCCTCGTGCAGGCAATGGTCGACGGATTGCCAGTCGCAAACACGGTGCGGCGGCCGCGCTGATCGGGCGAAGTCTGATTCGGACGGAATTCACGTTGGACGGCGCGTCGCGTTCGACGGTCAACTGCCGCATCACCGGCGCGCCCACAAGGCTGGCGATTCATCTGCCTCGAAACACGACACCGGTGAGATTCGCCTGGAACGGACAGCCAATTCAGCCTGCGCAGTTGATCGACACGGCCACTGAACGCCGGGTGGAACTGGATCTGAGCCGGGTGTCGGACGTGCGCGATGCCGGCGCCCGCAAACCGAGGGCGGAACATCATCTCATTTTCGAGGTGCAATCCGATTCCGATGGGCCCTCTCATTTTGTCACCAGCCATCGGCTTCCGGCGTTCTTATTTGGGCCCGATGTCGTGGTGAGGGACGTGCTGTGGGAAGTCGTGTTGCCGAGCAACTGGCATTTGTTCTCCGAGCCATTCGGTTTGTCGCCACTGTTCCGCTGGCAGCGGAGCGGAGTCTTCTGGACGCGGGAAGCCGCCGCGACGAAAGACGAACTGATTCGTTGGCTGTCCGATGAACGCAACGTCCCCGATTCCCGTTTCGACTCAGGCGGCAATCGTTATCTGTTCCGCCGACTTGGCGACGTGCGAGAAGGGGACATGGAACTCGCTTTCTCGTCGATGAGCCAGTCGGCGATTGTTCTGATCGGAGCGGGATTGGCGTTGGTCCTTGGTCTCGTGCTCATCAAAGTTCCTGGAACGCGAAACGTGCTGACGGTACTGGTGATTGCCGTTCTCGTGTCCGGCCTCGGACTTTGGCAGTCGTCACCGATTCTGGTCCTGCTGCAGCCTGCGGGGTTGGGAGTGCTGCTGGCCGTCACGGCCGCAGTGCTGGATGGCTGGGTGAAACGGCGCCGCCATGCTCGCGGCTTGACCATAAGCTCCCCCAGTGGGTTTGTGAATTCACCGTCGTCCATCGAGCGGCAGCGGGCGATCGGCGTCGGGTCGAACGATTTCACGGCCTTGTGTGCCGACCCGGGCGCGATGGTTCAGCCGGTGACAACCTCCGAAGCGGGGACGAGACCATGAGCGGTGCGAGGCCGTTGAGCCTGGTTCTGCGGTCGCGTCGCGAGATGGATCAGGCCAAATCAAAGGGTATGTTCGGCTGCCGGGGCAGCGGTTGGGCCGCTTCCATTGGCTGTTGGTTTACGGTGATCCTTGTCGCATCGCAATCCATGTTGGCGCAGGAGCCTGCTCCGCAAAGGCCGGTGATCCGCCGGGCGTTGGTGCCTGCGGAACGACCGGCTGCGTGGCCGAAGGGAGATTGGATTCCAATCGCGCAGGCCGAATTCGACACGTTGGTCCGCGATGCAGCGGCGCGGTCTGAACCCCGGGCGGTCGCGATTAACCTCGCCGCATACACCGGGACGCTGGCTGGCGACGCACTTTCCGGGCAGTGCCAGTGGGACGTACAACGGTTTGTCGATCAACCGGCCGCGATGCGCCTGGAGTCGCACGGTGTGTCGTTCGCCAACATCCGCTGGTCTGATGGCAAGGCCGTTGCCTGGGGGCTGGCTCCGGGCGGTGAGTCGCAGGTGATTATCGACCGCCCGCGAGGTCAAATTGTGGCCGAATGGCGAACGCCGGCGCGTCGGCTGACCGTTAGTCGAGAGGTCTCGTTGAGATTTCCCGTCGCCGACATATCGGAGCTTCAGCTTGACCTGCCAGCGGACTTTCTCGTGCGTAGTCTGGCGGGAACGGCGAATGCGTCCGCGGAGCCGCAAGGCGGGCGTCGCACCTGGCGTATTCATCCGGATCGATCCCGCGAATGCCAATTGCTGATTCGCCCCACCACATCGACTGCAGAGCCGGCCGCGTTGCTGGTGCAGCACGACTTTTCCGGCGTCGTCCGGCCCGAGGGGCTGCGCATGCAGTGCGGCTTCCAATTGGAAGTCCTGGGTGCGGCGAAAAGCGAGATCGAGTTCGTGGTGTCACCCGATTTCCAGGTCTTGTTCGTGCAACTTGCCGACGGCCGGCCATTGACCTGTCGCGAAACGTCCGCGCCTGGCGAGAAACGGCTACGGGTTGACTTGCCGATCGCCGAAACGTCGCCGCGCCTTGCCATCCGAATGCAGGGCCTGGTCCCTCCGAGCCTGGATCGACCGTGGACGCTTCCGCGAGTGCGAGTTGCCGATGGAATTCTACTGGACGGCCAATTCGCGCTGCGAGTTGACGGTCCCCTCGAACTGACTCTGCTGAAACTGCAGGGCTGTCGCCAAGCTGGTGTCGTCGTCGAACCGTTCGGTAGCGAGGTCACCCTGTTGAAGCAGTTCGAGGCTGACGCCACGATCGAGGTGCTGATTCGTTCTCGCCCGTTCACGGCTGCCTGCCGCGTGACGAATCGATTCGATTTCAATGGACCGCATGCCACGTTGCGAACGGATGTCGCCTGGGAGGTTCGCAGCGGCGAATTATTTTCAACTCGCTATCGGATTGCCGAGGGATGGGATGTCCACGACATCGAAATGCAGGATGGCGAGGACCCGGACCTTTCCGCATGGAGCGTTCGCAGCGAGCCGGGGTACGGGAGAGTTCTGACCGTCGATTTTCGGAGTTCGCTGGCGTCGGAACGGCCGAAGTGGCTGCGCGTGTTGCTGCGACGTACGGACGTCGAACCGTTGCCGTCGAGTTTCGTCCCCGTCGTGCTGCCGCTTGACACGGACGACGTGGAACAACACGTGACACCGCGCGGTTTGCCCGGTTGGCCCGCGCGCGACGACACGGCAAGTGCGTCATCGGATCGGCTGCGTGTTGTGTCCCTGGAGCTTGAGTCTCACCTGTCGTGCAACCGCACGGAAGATGATCGGCATGTCGCACGCTTCCGCGTGCAGACCGGTGCGGGGCCTGATCCGGTTCGGTTTGAGTGGTCGCTTCCCGAAACGACCGACATCACGCGCGTGACTGTGAACGGCGGTGACGAGACGCCGCGAACCGACGGAACCGTCTGGAGCGTCGATCTGGATCCCCGGCGAATCCGACACCAACCAACAACTCGTCGCGGCACGGGAGCCGGCGTGACGGCTCCCGTGCACTTCAATGTCGTTGAAGTGGCGGTCGAATTCAGGCGGCCGGCATCGAGCCGGTTCGGACCGATGGATCGCACCGTCGTCGTGCCAAAAGTCGCGTTGGCGACGGAGCGGTTTGTCTGGCGAATGACGGCCTCGGAGCGCGTCTACATGGACGGCGACCCGCGTGGCGTTACGCGACAGAATCGAAACGTCATCGACAATTGGCGGACGCGTCTCTTCGGGCCGCTCGGGCGCGGCGCAGCCAGTCAACTGTTCAATCCATTGCGACCGCAGGATTGGATCGACGCGTGGACTGACTCGCTCGGCAATCGCCCGGCGCGCGGCACGGTGGAAGTGGTGGACTCGTCACCTCCAATCCGGCGGCGAATCGCGGCTCTGCAGGGGGAGGAGTCGGTCTTCGATTCGGCCGAGGCGCCGTCCGAAATCCGGCTTCGACTGTGGCGCGAATCGGACGCCGCTCTGCTGGGTTGGACAGTTTTGTTCGGCGCAGGAATTGTCGGCCTTTTGATGCGCCTGTTGTTTGCGACACGAATCGACTGGCTGACGTTCGTGCTCGGCCTTGCGGCGTTGGCAGTGGCCTTCCTTGCTCCTCCGGTAACGGCATCGATCGGCGGCGCAACGATCACGGGCCTGCTGGCCGCCCAGTTGGTGCCGAGGTCCTGGATGCGACGGCCAGCCGTTGCGCAGCCACGGTCGCACCTGGACGTGCCCACCGGCAGCACGCGATCCTTCGTCGTGTCGGCTGCGATGCGAAGTCTGCTCGTCGCGGCCGCGCTCACCGGAGGTGCCCTGACACGGGCGGACGTTGACGAACCGACATCCGGACCCGGTCCCGCGACCATCAATGTGCTCATCCCGATCGATCCCGTCGGGCAACCGGTGGCGAAACCGGCGGTCGTTTACGTCGCGGCCGAGCTTCACTCGCAATTGCGCGAGCTGCAGAAGCAGCATCGCGGTTGGCGGCAGCGCGAGCTGCCCGCGTATCTGCTTTCTTCGTCAGCGTTCGATGGCGCTTGGGACGCGGAAGATCGGCTGCGGTTGACTGCGAAGTTCGCCGTGCAGGTGTTGTCCTCCGCCGACATGGTGCCGGTCGAGATTCGTCTCGGTGGTGGCAACCTTGCCCGGGTGGATGGTTGCCTGGTGAACGGTCAGCCGCATCCGGTGTTGCCAATCGAGGCGGAAGGCGCCTCTGGTTTCGTGGTGCCGCTCCGTGGGCTCGTTCGAGAAGCCGGTGGTGGCATCGGCGCTGATCGGTCAGCGGTGGACAAGGATAAGCGAACGGCCGTGCCCGGGGATTCGAAATCGTCTCCATCGCCGAGCGGTCTCCTTTGGCGCACCGACTTGATCGAGCTTCAGGTGCAGCCCGTGACAGCGATCGACGGACCGGTTGCGACCGTGGACCTCAAAGTGCCACCAGTCGTCGATTCCACCGTCACGCTGCGGCAACTCGCAACTCGAAACACGGTGGACGTGGCCGGTTTGATCGAATCCGGATTGAACAACGTGCCCGGGCGGGAGGTCGCGGCCGCTTCGCCATCGGGCTGGCTGGCTTCTCCGGATCGGTTGCAAGTCCGCTGGTCGTCACAGGCCCTGCCGCCAGCCGAAGTGGCCGCGATCCGGGCGAAGACCCTTTGCCTTGTGGACGTCCAGAATTCTCACCTAACGTATCACTTTCAGACGGTCGGACAGGTCACCGATGGAAATGTACGGCTGCTGCCGCTGCGAGTTCCTCGCGATGCACTCGTGCGCAGTGTGCGTGTTCGCGACACTTCGCCGTCCGTTGTGCCTGAGGTTCCGAACCCGTTTCCGGCAGTGGAAGTCGTCGAGGCGGGCGTGGTCTCGACACCGGCAGACACTTCGGCACCGAGCGAGTTGCATCGGTTTATCGGGATCGAGTTGCCCCGTCGGCTCCCCCGCGAATTCGTGATCGAACTCGAAGCCTTGTTGCCGCTCCTGCCGGATGCTTCGGACGCAATCTTGCCGGCTGCCGATCTGCTTGTCGAGAATTCGGTTGGCTTGACGGTGACGGCGTCGGTACCACTCATCGCCGTCCGGGCACCAGTCGTCATGCAGATCGAAGTTTCGTCGAAGGATGACGAGGCTGTTCGTCCCGCTTCGGACGACGAGATCGTGGGCGTTTGGAATGACGTCGCCAAGTTATCCGCAACATTCGCAGTGCTCAATCCGACGACGTTGCATTGTCGGATGTCGCGGCCTCGGCCGAATCGAATCGCACGCAGCGTGCTGGACGTCCGCGTCGGCTCCGGTCGCCTGGATTGCGTGTGGTCTGCGGACGTGGAAACTCGGACCACGCCGGCGTATCTGCACCAAATCCGAATGGACCCGCGGTTGCGGATCGTCGAGGCATCTGTCATCGAAGACGCGGCCGAACGACTGCTCCGGTGGACGAAAGTCGGTGACGTCGTCACGTTGTTCCTCTCGGACAAGACGATCAGCCGGCAGGCGCTGCGTCTTCACGCGGTGATGCGGATTCAGTCACCGCAAGAAGTGCCACTGCCCAGAATTGACCTGCTGAATGCCTCGGTGGAAGAATCGCAACTCGTCCTCAGACAATCGCCCGACGTGGGTGTCGATGTGGTCCAGCCCGCCAACCTGGAGCGTGTCAATGCTCCGAATACGACCGCTCCGAATACGACCGAAGCGACTCGCAATCCCGATCGGTTGCTGGGACGATTTCGATTGGACGGCCGATCCGAGCCGATCCTGCTGCGTGTGCAGCCGGCCGACCCGGCGGCGAATTCCATCGGTGACGGAGGGCATTCGTCTGATGTGGCGGACCGACGCCTCGCGAACCTGCCGGGCGGAACGCAACAGCCATCTTGGGACGATTGGTTGTCGGCAGACCGACGAAAATCAACCGTGCGTGTCGGGCTGTGGCTCCTCGCCGTACTGATGGCTCTTGGGCTTCGGCGCATCCCGCTGCGAAACTGGCTGGACCAGAGAGAAACAATAAGTTTGTTGTTGCTGGGAATCGTCTGGTGGATTTGCTGGTCTCCGAGCGCGATCGGTTTTGCGATCATCCCCGTTGCCGTTGGGCGAGGTCTGTTCGCTCGCCGGGACCGAGGGCAAACGCCGGTTGAGGCGCCGGATGACGTGGGCGCATTCGCGATCTGATCCCGATCCACGCCCGACGAGCCTTGTCATGTCGCCCAAGCCACGAGTTGCCACACGAGCGTCGCGGAGCCTGCGGCGATGCAGTAATACGCGAACCAATGCAATTTGCGGTTCGTCACGATTCGGATCAAGGCCCGTAACGCGAACAGACCGACGACGAACGACGTGATCATTCCGACGACCAGCACGTCCGGCTCGAACGGGTCCTCAAATCTCTTCTCGCCAAATTTGGCGAGGATCAACGTCGCGGCTCCGGCAATGACGGGCACCGCCATCAGAAATGAAAAAGTCGCGGCGGCATCGCGACGCAGACCGGACCACAGTCCCCCGGCGATCGTGCTGCCCGAACGCGAGATGCCGGGGGCAATCGCGAGAGATTGCAGGACTCCGATCAGGATTGCGTCCCGTGGCGTCAGTTCGTCCAGCCCCTTCTCGTTTCGCTCGACGCGTTGGGAGATGAGTAGGAACAACGCCGTCACCAGCAACCCGAGTCCCGCCGAGATTGGTCCCCACATTGCATGCTGGCCGAGCGCTTCGATTGTGTCCTTCAAGCTGAAGCCCACGCCAACCGCCGGGATCGTCGCAAGCACGACGAGCCCACACAACCGCGGATGGTGAAGCAACGCCCACAAATCGCGACGGTAGACGACAATAATCGCCGCCAGTGTCCCGATGTGCAGCATGACATCAAATTCAAGATTGCTCGTGTGGCCTGACGCCTTGACTCCAATGTCGTTCAGCAGCGAGTGGACAATCACCAAATGGCCGTCCGAGCTGATCGGCAGGAACTCGGTGATTCCCTGCACGACACCCAGCAGAATGGCTTGCCACAGGTCTGAGTCCATGTCGGATACTGGTCGCCGCGTCAGGCACCTGCTGAAGGGATCGACTTCGATTACCGAGTCCGCAAGCGGTCCCAGCCGCCAGCGGGCCTGATTGACACTCGTTTTCGAGATTGCTAATTTTCCTCACGTTGACGTTCGATATACTTGTATCGAGTCGCGGCGACGTTGGCTTTACAACCTGCCCATTTCGCCCAGATTTGACACGTTGGGGGATTAGCTCAGCTGGGAGAGCGACAGGCTGGCAGTCTGTAGGTCAGGGGTTCGAGCCCCCTATCCTCCACTTCGAAGTTAAGACAAAAATCGAGACCCGTCGTCCGTGAGGGCGACGGGTCTCGGTGCTTTCAGGGACGCAAACGTTCCCGGTTGAATCGCCTAGAAACGATAGCTCTTGTTCTTCCGATCGAAGTCCTGATCCGTCAGCCCGATGTTCGTTTTGATGCTGGAGTACGTGTACTCCTCCACGACTGGAGCAGTGTCACCGGACTTCGTTGGGAACCCGATTTGTTCCAGGCGGACCGGTAGATTGGTTTCCAGCGAGATGAACAATCTGGTCTTGTGAAACTTGAAATGCGCTCGCTGCTGCGGGTGGGTGGCTTCGAACACCTTGCATTCGACGTCGCCCACCTTCTCCTCCGATTGCTTGACCGAGATCTCGCTGTACTTGGCTTCGAGTTCCCATTGTTTGAGCAGAATGTCCAGCATCGTGTGCATGCCGATTTCGGTCACCGGATGCCGGTTTTCCTTCAACACCTGATCGCCGGTGGGGGACAACGCGAGCGTACCGGCCAGCGACTTGATGCCTTCTTCGTGGACGAGCAGGTTTCCCTTGTTCTGCCCATCGACGTACAAAACCTCTCGTCCGGCGTGTGGTTCCGTATATTTCAAATAGACGCTGAACGGTTCCAGCCGGACTTTGAGATCCATCACGGACTTGCTCAGTTGCCCCTTGATTTGCTCGCGTTTGGTAAATGTGGCGGAGTAGTCCGTGATTTTCTCCAACGTGCCGAGGCTGGAAACGGCGGCTGAGACAGCGGGAGCGAGCGGATGCTTGCTGCTGACTTTCACCCCGTCACTGCGTGTCGTTTCGGTCACGCGCTTGGCGATCGCGGGTTTCGCGCTCGACGTCTCGGTGTCGTCGGCACCCAACCGGTTGCTCATCGGCTCGGCGGCCATCGAGGCCAGGATCAACGCGGGGAACACAAATCGTCGCCCGCAGTAGGTGTCGTTGCTCATCGGTGACTCCTTGGTTCGACTCAGGTAGGGCATGGCGGGAGCAGACTTCGCCCCTCCCGACTGGCCGTGCGGTGGGCCGGCCGTCGGCTGCCATCTTGTATCGACCGGCAAGCCGCAATCGCGCGGGATACGCGGCCCGCTTGAATCAATTTTCCCGCCGGTCCGAACGACGCCGTCAGAACAGGCGGCAGCACCGTCAGAGTTCAGCAGGGAGCCGCCATCTACGGGTGAACGGGATGTGCGTCAAGCCCGACTGCGGAGCGAATGCTGACGACAGACTGGAACCTGCCAGACTTGAGTGAAAGTGTTTTTTCCTCGACCTGTCGGCAAGGACATCTCTCGGCGTCGTTCGATGCGAAAGGAGGCCTCATCAGTTGGATTCGATCGACTCTGCAGAGTCGTCATCGACCGCGAACTGATTGGAGAAGATGCAGGCCGGACCATTGCATGAAGATGATTGCCAGTTGCGTGGGCGGCAAAGTGACGACTGGCATGCGAACACCGAGTTGCCCGGTTGTCAAATGGGTCATCGAGGCGTCGTCGATCCTTCGATTGCAGGTCCACCATGACACAACAGCGAGGAGCAGACAGTTTTGGGATGTTTGGTTCCCGCGGAGATTTCCAAGTCTTGCTGGGGCTGGTTCCTTTCGTCGAAGCGTCTGGCACGGTATCCTCTCTCGGTCGGCCCTCATAAACCGTTTTATTCTTGTTTTAAGGAGTCGACGGATGAAGGCTGCGCACATCACGGAAACCGGGGCCCCGAGCGTCATCAAGTTTGGAGAACTGCCGAAACCAAAGCCGGGCAAGGGCGAAGTGCTCGTGAAGGTCGGAGCGGTGGCGGTGAATCCGATCGACACGTACATTCGGTCGGGTGCGGTCGCGATGCCGCTGTCGTTCCCGTACATCATTGGTTGCGACTTGGCCGGGACGGTGACTGCACTGGGAAGTGACGTCACTCGGTTCAAGGTTGGCGACCGCGTGTGGGGAAGCAATCAGAGCCTGTTTGGCCGCCGTGGCACCTTCGCCGAGTATGCCGCTGTCCACGAGCAATGGCTCTACCCCACTCCCGCCAAGGAAACGAACGCCGAAGCTGCCGCGGGAGCACTCGTCGGAATCACCGCGCACCTTGGCCTCTTCAAGTTCGGCAGGCTGCAAGCGGGCGAGATCGTGTTCGTGAACGGCGGGGTCGGCGGCGTTGGGTCATCGGTGATACAGCTCGCGAAGGGAGCGAAAGCAACCGTCATCACCACCGTCGGGAGCACGGTCAAGCAGGAACTCTGCCGGCAATTCGGAGCCGACCTTGTTCTCGACTACCGTTCGCCAAACATGGACGACGAGATCAGGCAGTTCGTGGCCGATCGCGGCGGGATCAACATCTGGTTTGAAACGCTCCGCGAACCGACGCTCGATCGCACCGTGAGCCTGATGGCCCCGCGAGGCCGAATCATCGCGATGGCCGGTCGCCAGGTACGCCCGGAGTTTCCATGGGGACCGTTCTATGTAAAGGATCTGTCGCTGAAAGGCTTCGCGATGTTCAACGCCTCGCCGGACGAGCAGCATGAGTGTGCGAAGGGGATCAACTCGTTGTTCAAGAAGGGTGGCTGGCATCCGCAGATCGGAAAGACAATGCCGCTCTCCGAAGCCGCCGCCGCGCATCAGCTTCAGCAGGACAACACGCTCGACAAGAAAGGCACCTTGCATGGGAAGATTGTGCTGGTGCCGTGACGTTGGAGTCCCGACTTCAGGCGACCGGCTGAAGCCGGTACTCCAGCCAAGCCGCCCCTCTCCCCGGGTGGGGAGAGGGGGGTGACATTATCCCGCCACCTGCAACTCGACGAGTTGGTCGCGCAAACGATTTCGCGCCGTGTGGAGGCGACGCTTGATCGTGCCGACCGGGCTATCGAACTCGTTGCTCATCTGCTCGATCGACCGGCCTTCGAAGTAGAAGGCGACCAGCGTCTGGCGGTCGAGCGTGCGCAGACGGGCCATCCCCTGACGAATCTGTGCGGCGTTTTCGCTGCGCAGAATCTGATCGAGCGGATTGCTCGACGTCGAACCGACGGCGTAGACCGATTCATCGCCGCCGAGCACTTCTCGCGGTCGACGCACCGCCCGGTTGATCGCCATGCGGACCGCGATCCGTCGCAGCCAGCCCAGGAATCGCTCCGGTTCGCGGAGCTGTGAGATCTTGCGCAGGACCTGAATGAATACTTCCTGCGTGACCTCGAGCGCCTCGTCGCGGTTCTTCAGCCGGCGCAGCACGATGGCGAACACGGTCGATTCGAGTTCGATCACGATCTGGCTGAACGCTTCACGGTCGCCGAACTGAGCCAGCCGGACCAGGGTCAGGAATTCGATTTCGTTCATCGGAGCACCTCTTTCTGGCTTCGTGCCAGAGACCACGTCGTGTGGCCTCGGGATTGGTTGGTGTTTCCAAAGTGATTCGCGTGAATGCAGTCGCCTGATTGCTCGACGAGGTCCGTTGGGCTGGAAGCCGCTTCGCGGTGGGATCGGTCTCGGAAGTGGAGACGTCACGCCGTCGAAGCGAGCGGGCCTGTGGTCGGGCTGCTGCGCCGGGTCGCGATAGTCAGGAGGTTGGGTTTTCCAACCCGATCGAAGATGTCAGCGACGTTCGCTGACTCTACGATCTCGCGGCACAGCCGAGCACGAGCGAGGCCCATAGCCTGGCTGAATAATGCCGACCAGCCGGCGTCGCATGGCCCGGCATCACGAGTTCATGCTCGCGACTGGCCATGCACCTGGCTGGTTCAGCCATCAGGCTGCCCACGCGGTGCAACACGGATTTCCCTCGCTGCGCGGGACGCGAGCGTTTTGTCGCGTTTAAGAAGCGCGGCTTCGCGGGCGCATCGTGCATGGTGCTGCCGACAACCAAGCCCAGTCCGACGTTCGAATCGGACAGGTTCCGAACGGAAATCAGGTTGTGTCGATTCAGTACCATGATGCACCTCTGGCAAAAAGCCGCTTGCGAGGGAACGGAAACGAAGACTCCATAATGTACGTGTGTAGACGACATTTGGCAGACGAAGGTTCAGCATTTTTTTGAAAAGTTATAAAAAACTCTGGGGTTGGTCGCCCGTGAGTTGAGCGGGATCGTGACGCGCGTCAACTCGGTCGCCAATCACAGGTTGACACAATATTCCGGCCCGGCTAAGGTTTGTGCCTCACCTCAGGATTCAAGGTGTTGATTGGCAACGCCTGAGCGAAGCCGGAAATCCAATGGCCGGCACCCATAAAGTTGAAGGAGATTCGTTTGCAAAGTTCAGTGGATGAGCCCCTCCCGGGGTTCCACGGTTTAGGTCTCAGTCCCACCTCACTCGCCGCAATTGCTTCCGTTGGCTATCAGACGCCCAGCCCCATCCAGGCGGCATTTCTTCCCATCGCCGTGACCGGAGTCGATGTCATCGGTCAGGCGCGAACCGGGACCGGAAAGACGGCGGCGTTTGTGCTGCCGATCCTTGAACGGACCAGCCCGGATAGCGACGCCGTACAGGCGATCGTGTTGACCCCGACTCGCGAACTGAGCGAGCAGGTCGCGGAAGAGTGCCGCCGGCTCTCGGCCAATCGCCCGGTGCGGGCGGTTTCGTGCGTTGGCGGCAAGGATATCAAAAAGCAGATCGACGCGCTCAATCGCGGTGCGCAGATTGTCATCGGGACGCCCGGCCGCGTGCTCGACCTGATCAGTCGGCGGTTGCTCATGTTGGAGACGATCAAAGTCGCGGTGCTGGATGAGGCGGACCGGATGCTCGACATCGGGTTCCGACCCGACATCGAGAAAATTCTGCGTCGTTGTCCGACGGAACGGCAGACGCTGTTGCTCTCGGCGACGATTCCTTCGCCGGTTATGCGGTTGGCTCAACGCTACATGCGTAGCCCCGAGCATGTCGATTTGTCCAAGGATCAGGTTGTCGTCGACACGGTCGAGCAGTACTACATCACGGTCGAGCCCGAGGAAAAACTCTCCACGTTGGCTCGCCTTTTGGTTCGCGAACGACCGCGTCAGGCATTGGTGTTCTGCCGGACGAAACGAGGAGCCGACCGCTTGTACGACCGGATCTCAGGCCGGCTGCCAGGCGTCGACGTGATCCACGGCGACTTGCCACAGTCGGCTCGCGACCGGGTGATGAAAAAGTTTCGCTCGGGTGAGGTGCGATTGTTGATCGCCACCGACGTGATGGGTCGTGGGATCGATGTGACGAGCGTTTCGCACATCGTCAACTACGATGTGCCCGAGTACTGCGATGATTACGTCCACCGAGTTGGTCGCACAGGACGACTAAGTTCGGGTGACCGGTGCTTCGCATTTACATTCGTCTCGCGGGCTGAGGGAGATCAACTGACAAACATCGAAATGCGAATCAACCGCCTGCTGCCGCAATATCGGTTCCCGCAGCCGGTCGCGCATGCGGTGGGCAGGGCCGATTCCGTCGAACGCCACCTCGCGGCAGAAGCCGTTGAATGCGGCGTCGTCTGACGCTCCGGCGATGCCGGAGATGCTGGTTGGAGCGGATGTGCGCCCGGCTGTTGCCGGGTCGCGAACCCCACTTTTGTCCGAGCGGCCGCATTCAACGCGGCACGCTTTGACGATCTGGATTCCGTGAGCTGGGTATTCCCGAGTCTTGTTGCCGGCGAAGGGCAAAGCGGACTTGGCCAATTGCCTCCGTCGATCCAAACCAAAAGGCGAACTTCTCGGCGTTTCCGAATGACAGACCCCGCCGCCATTTTGCGCAATGGACACTCGACTGCGATGCCGAGCGAAGCGCCGGGAGTCGCGGTGCCGGAGTCCGCGCGTGGTACCGAGATTGATCGTCTGGCTGTGGAATTGAAGAGGAAAGAGCAACTCATTTCGGCACTGACGGAGCGACTGGAGCAGGCCGCAGAGCAACTCGACAGGCAGAATCGTAGTGGCGAAATCCGCGGTACGCCTCGTGGATTATCCGGCATGCCGACCGATCTGGTGGCGGAACATCAGGCCGTGGTCTCGGACCTGCGTCAACTTGCAGAGCGCTGGCATGCGGCGCAGGCCGATGTCGTGTTGGACCGCATCGAGCAGCAGGTTCTCGAGATTCGCGAGATGCTCTCCAACAATAATGACGCAGGCGCCGCGGAGAGGCCGGACCACATCGCAGTTGGATGCGCTTCGCATTTGGGAGGTGGGCCAGCATCGAAGGAATCATCCAATTCGTCGCGATCCAGTGAACCCTTTCGATTGGAAGGTGTAGAACCTCATGATCGCGATTCGGCTCCGATACCGACCGTCGAGGAGTCCGGAATCGCAACGCAAACACTGTTGGACGCTGGATCGCCCGATTTGCCAGCTCCCGTCAATTTCGAGACGCTCCAACTTCCGGACGCCGTTGCCGCAATTTGCGAACGCGACGAGTGCATCCTGAGGTTGCGCGAGCGACTGGCCTTGGCCAGCAACTCGATCGAGTGCCACGACTCGCCCGAAGCGATTCGAAACCGGCTGTCGGAACTCGAGGTGATCTGGCAGGAGAAGTTCCGCCAGCACGAACTCAGCCTGTCGCTCGAACGCGCCCGGTTGGCACGCGACGAGGCCGAAATGAAGCAGAAGGAGGAGCGGCTCGACAAGGAACGCACCCAGGCGTGTCGCACGAATGGTGCGGGTACCGACGACGCGTCGAAAGAGGCGGCGACGCGCAGCCGTTGGACGCGGTTCCTGGGAACCGGCAGACAGCGCATGGACAAGTCGGAAGGCACCTGACGTGGCATGTCCGTCAGCGCAATGAACGGCTGTCGGCCTTCGTGTTCGTTGCCGTACGATCGAATTCGGCTGGTGGAAAGATTCGAATCGTTGTCACAGTCGTTTTGAACTGATCGAACTCCACCGAGTCAGCCAGCTTGACGTGCATGCACAGTTCCTGCTCGACTCGTGAATCAACTGGTAACCCGGTTCGTCGATGAATCGCGCAGGTGCCGAGGGAGTGTCCGCCCGTGACGCGCACTTCGACGTTGCGAACCTACGGTCCATTCGGACCGTAGGTGGTAGACGGCGAAATGGTCCCCACGACGGCGACTTGCGCGTCGTCATTGGCCAGTTCGGTCAGTGTGTAGCGCGTGCTGATGTGCATGGGCACTGGTTGGACGACCTGTCGGGAGCGCGTCCAAGAGTCGCCTAGCCGCACCTCGCTATCGGGAAGCAGCCCCAAACTGTCATCCACAAAATTCGCGATCCCGTCGGCACCGGCATTCCGCGCCAGCGTCGCACGCACCTGCATTTGCCTTCCTTTGGGGACGTCGCGAACACAACGGCTGATGAACGCGTCGAAATTGACAATCTCAAGCAACTGATGATCCGGCCCAATCCAAATTGAAATGCCGTTGTCCTTGAATCCGTGGTAGCCTTGCAGTTCAAGAGGGATGGAAGCGGGAGGATGATCGGAATCGTATTCGATTTCTGAGCCCGCCAGGTCCTGCACGTATCGGATGCGCCGGTACTTGGCTTCCAGTCGCATCTGCCCTCGCTGCTTGCCGCGATCGATTGTCTCCTCGACAGTGATTGACAGCCACATCTCGAGGCTGGAACGATGCGTCAGGATCGTGCCCTGGGGCGTGACCTGTTTCAGAAGGTGATCCAACCGCTTGACCAGTGGGAATCGATCGCCGGGACGGAGTTGCAGATGAATTGTCTGCGGACCCGCAGCGGAGTTTTGTTTGGCGGTGATGCCCTTCGTCGGTAGGGATATCTCCGGACGACGTTGGGTTGATGGCTGATTCCGATCGCCGGGTGTTGCGTGACCGCAAGCCGAAACTGATGTCAGCAGCCACAGTGCCATCGCGACGCAGCGTGAGCGGCATCCCTGCCTGAACGACATTGGACAACCTTTGTTTGGCGAGACGATGGCCAAGAGATCCTTTGTTCGCCGATTGCCGGGAGGATCAATCCGCGGAAAGCGGAAACTATCAACATCGGCGGAAACCGGCAAACCCAGTCGTCGGCCCCAACTTGGGAGCGGTCGATTTGGGCCGAAAGAGTATCACGGAATACCTGGTTGCGGTTCAAACGGTCGCTGGCATCACGCCTTGCGACCGGATTGCGACCGTTTTTTGGCTTTGGCAACGGTGCGTTTGGAGGGCTTCTTGCCGAACACTACGTCCCAGCCTTTGGTGAATTTTTCGGACGAACCAGTATGCACTGTGTATCCGTACATGACGCAACCCTCGAAAGCCACCAGCGCTTGATCGAAATTGATCGACTAACGACGGTCGTGCTTGGGCAAAAACTTGCGGCATCGCGAAGCGACACTCGCAAACACAGGAGGAACTACCAATTGCAAGTGGACAGGGCCGGGATTGAACCGGCGACACCAGGATTTTCAGTCCTGTGCTCTACCAACTGAGCTACCTGTCCGAGAGTTCATCGGGACATTGTTGAGGCGTTGATCGGGACGCTCTCCCAATTGGGAACCTAGCCTTTGGGTGGCGCAAAGTCCTCACCTGTGATCAGAGGGCTGATCTTACGGGCTTTGACCACAAGGAGATTCCGTTCGGCGTCGTTGGCAGCCTTCTGAAAGAGTGTCCGCAGTTTTGCAAGCTTCGCCTTTCGACTACGTCGACGCTTGATTTCACGATCACGTTCGACACAACCCATTATTCAACCTCGGTCCCATTGTATTGCATTGGCGTGTTAACCCTGCTCCGCAAACAAATGCGGCAGGGAGCATTTTTTAGCACGGCCCTTCGACGACGTCAATTGGTGCGACGTGCGAGCGTCTCTTAGAAGCGGAGGCGAATCGGTCTGAGACATCCTGTTGCGACTCGCCCTCAGGACGATTGTTACGCTAACGCCATGAAGCCCACCACACGTCGGCAATCGTCATCAGAAGCAGGGCCATGCTGATGACAGCATTGGTGTGGAAAAATGCGACATTGACTCGAATCAGGTCATTTGGTGTCACGATGGCGTGTTCATACGCCAGTAGCCCGGCGACGACTGCAATTCCGATAGGAAACACCCAACCCATGCCCGCAACAAACCAAAGTGTCACGAGACATGCCAGCATGACCACGTGACTGATCATCGCGAGCCTGAGGGCGGCCGGAACACCCCACTGAGCCGGAATGCTGAACAACTTTGCCTGCCGATCGAATTCGGTGTCCTGGCACGCGTAGATGATGTCAAACCCGCCAACCCAGAAGAACACCACGGCTCCGACAAGGACAGGTATCCACGAGATTCCACCTCGAATTGCTATCCAAGCGGACAGCGGCGACAACATGAGTGCCGCTGCCAACCAGTAATGGCAACTACTCGTGAATCTCTTGGCGTACGAATATCCAAACAGAAATGCCAGCACGGGCAGCGCCAAGCAGATCGGCCACCAATTGGGAAAAAACATCAGGGTTGATGCCACGAAACCCAGGGAGCACGACAACCAGAATGCAACCGCCGCCCCAACCGTGAGGACTCCGGAGGGAAGATGCCGCGACGCCGTCCTTGGGTTGGCCGCATCAATGCCACGGTCCACGATCCGATTGAACGTCATTGCCGCCGATCTCGCGAAGACCATGCAGAGCACGATTCCGATCAAATCGCGCCAGCGGAATGCCGCGCCATCCAGCCAATTCTGCCGCCACGCCAACACGGCTGACAACATGGCGAATGGCATCGCAAACAGCGTGTGGCTGAAGCGGATCATTTCCAACAGATGGCGGATTCGGTGAAGCATGACGTGTCAGCGGTCAGCGAGTTCTCGTGACGGAACGAAGAGACGAGCAGTCCGCCACACGGTTAGGGCGCAAGTCGGCGCAAACTGTTCGGCCATCCTTCCGCGAAGTTGTTTTTGACCAGTCAAAATGTTCATTACAAGTTTGCAATCTCGCCGAAGAAAGACGCTGTGCGACGCACTGCTCAATCGTTCCGCGCAGACAGTATCCCTGGAAAGTGATGACCGTATGCAACTCTTCATCAAACCGCCGGTCGGGACGCAAACGCAACTGGAAAAAGTTGCCGGAGGGCTTGGTCGCGTCTCGCTGGCGATCACCATGTGCCTCGTAGCTTTTCAAAACCTTTTCGGGCAGTCAACGGCGTTGGGAAACGAACGAAAGTCACCGGGTGCGGCGCGGTTGATGTTCCGCACCACCGAGGACTTCACTAGCTGGCTTTCCGGTCCAGCTTGGCCGTCCAATAGAGTAACTCTTGGCGCCGATGGCTTGCGACCGGAGTTTTCAGAAACAAGGTCAATGCTTAATCGACGTCGAATTGCGACCAAGTCAGGCCAAGAATCACTTGCAAATTGGCGGATGACACCTGTCCGCCTTCGGGATTCCGGGGCGGTGGTTGGAAGTGAGATGCCAGTCATCCTGACACAGGCGAGCGTGGAAGGAATGGCCAGTGACCCGGGCCAAGGCCCAGACATTTCCGAACCCGGACCGGACAGTGCGGATTTTCCGGACAGTGCTTTCGCCGTTCCACCGGGGGTGGTCTACATTGAGACATCGCTCTCGTATAGCAGCACCAAGGGTACGCCTCTCCATGATTACTTCACCGCCACGTTGGTACGGATCGGGCTTTGGAAAGACTTGGAGTTGCGGATTGCAACTCCCGGCTTCATTCAGGAGCATGGAATAGACGGCTCGACCTCCGGCTTTGGGCCGTTGACCTTTGGTTTCAAGCAGCACATTTGGGACGAGGTGCAAGAGTCTGGCCTGCCCGCGTTCGGCATCATCGCCCAAGTGACGGCACCGACAGCATCGGCAGGCTTCGATGACGGAACGGCTATCCCGACTTTGTTTTTCAATTTTGACCACACGCTGCCGTGGGACTCCTATTTCGAATGGAACGTGGGCATCAGCGACGTGCATGGTGATGACGGTCAGCGTTTCGCACAAGGCACCTTCCTTTGGTCGCTTGGTCACGAATGGAACGACAACTTCACAACGTTTTTCCACGGTTTGGTCAACGTTCCGTCCGGATCGGGCGAGGGGGAGGAAGTGTTGATGGGACCGGGGATGATCTGGTTCGTCACGAAGCGAATGGCGCTGGACTTAAGTTTCAACTTCGGCGTGACCGACGAATCCGACCATCGCTTCGCGCGGTTGGGCTTGTCCGTGGCGTTTTGATACTCCAAAGACTGGCGGTGATCGGAAAGTGCGAGAGGAGGGACTTGAACCCTCAACCCCGAAGGGACCAGATCCTAAGTCTGGCGCGTATGCCAATTCCGCCACTCTCGCAGTCGGACACAACGGCGACTGCACATTCTAGCCGGGTGACATTTTGAAGTCACATCCGGTTCGTTCCATTGGCTGGCGGAGTCGGTCGGTGATTCGACAGTTTCCCTGGCCGCGGTCGGAAGCGAAATCTTGATCCCATCCACCGCATGCCACATTTGCGGGCATACGGCTTCATGCCCACATCACGCGCGAGCATGTCCGGTTGATGATCTAGACCGGCCCCTTCGAGGACGGTCGTCGTGTCGTCGTCGCCTCGCGAAGCGCGGTGGGGCCGGTGCTAGCTTCAGGATCGGCCAGATTGACGGACATTTGTGCCTCCGCTTTAGGCAGGCACGTACTTTCCCATGGTTGCTGCTTCCTAGAACGCGGACGCTGGCCCTTGCGACGCCCGTAATTGCCGCCAATGTGACTTCGCCGGCCTCCGTCGGGCAATTCCGGCTGTTGCGAAATGGATGCTGTCTTCGTATTGATCGCAGAAGGGCGGAAGATTACATTCCGCTCGTCCAGTCCGCCCTCAGTACCGAATCTTGGGTCGTCGACAAGGACGCTGGCTGATTGACATCACCTGTGGGAACGTCGGCTACGAAAGGAGTACAAGCCATGCTCGTTCTATCTCGCAAGCAGGGGGAACGGATTCGGATCGGGAACGATGTGCGGATCACAGTTGTCCGCATCGGGCCGAATTCCGTCCGTGTCGGGATTGAGGCTCCCGACGATTTGAACATCGTACGCGAAGAGTTGTGTTTCGCAGAACCAGCGGAACATGGTCGCGAGAGTGCGGTGGCGAACCGGGTAGCTTGCCTGCCACGCTAGCCAAGTTCATTTGCGGGACGGCAACTCGCTCGCGTGTCGTTCGTGTCTCCAAGAAACCCGGCCTCGCCATGAAGCCGGGTTTCTTCGTTTTCCTGGGAGCTGCGTGCTCGTCGATCCAGAGTTGTTTCCGGCGGATCGACCGGGGTATGATGCGACGCGTCAGGGCGAGGAACTGGGCGGATTCTGATCGACTTCAACGCCGGAGGTCTCACGATGTTGGAACTGCATGGACTGGGGAAAGTTCACACCTGCGATGGGCTTACGCGGCGGGACTTTCTTCAGGCGGGGGGCCTCGGTGCCGTTGGGTTGGGGATGGCGGAGATGTCCGCGCTTCAGGCTCGCGGGGCCGTGAACTCGAAGTCGGATGTCAACGGAATCCTGATCTTCAACCTCGGGGCACCCAGCCAGCTTGACACATGGGACATGAAGCCGCAGGCGCCGGCAGAAATCCGCGGGCCGTTCCAGGCGATCCCATCGGTTGCTCCCGGCGTCTCAATCTCGGAAATGTTCCCCGGCATGGCCAAGCTGGGCGACAAGATTTCGTTTGTGAGGTCGGTCTATCACACAGCCGCCGCAGTCCATGATACCGGTCACCAGATGATGCAGACCGGGCGACTGTTCAGCGGCGGGCTGGAATCGCCAAACGTCGGGGCGCTCCTCGGATTTCTCAAAGGACGCCAGGGCGACCTACCGCCGAGCGTCGTTCTGCCGGAAAAAATGGGACCGACCGGCGGCAACCTGCCGCATGGGCAGGAAGCCGGGTTCCTCGGCAAGCAGCATGACCCGTTCGTGCTGAACGCGGACCCGTCGGCCAAGGATTTTCGAGTGCCGGACCTGCTGCCGCCGAGCGACCTCCCGATCGTGCGCACCGATCGTCGCCGCAAGCTGCGCGACGTGGTCGATGCGAGCGTCAAAAAATTCGAATCGTCGCCGTCGGCCAAACTGATGGACGCGAACTTCGAGCAGGCGTACCGACTGATGACATCCACCACAGCGCGCGAGGCGTTTGCATTGGAACAGGAACCCGACTCGGTTCGGGACCGGTACGGACGAAACCGGTTCGGGCAGAGTTGTCTCCTGGCTCGGCGGCTGGTCGAGCGGGGCGTCCGATTCGTCACGGTCAACACATTTCTGACGGTGTTCAATGAGATCACGTGGGATATCCACGGTTCCGTGCCCTTCACTTCGATCGAAGGGATGAAGAAGACGGTCGCTCCGCTCTTCGACCAGGGGGTCTCCGCCTTGCTCGAAGATCTCGATCAGCGCGGGCTGCTGGAGAACACGGTGGTGCCGGTGCTGGGCGAATTTGGAAGAACGCCGAAAATCAATCCGGCCGGCGGTCGCGATCACTGGCCGCAGGTCTGGACCGTGTGGTTCGCCGGCGGCGGGATCAAGGGAGGCCGCGTGGTCGGCAGCAGCGACGACATCGGCGGCTACCCCGCCGACCGACCGACGACGTGTGCCGAAGTCGTGGCCACGATCTACCGCGCCCTCGGCATCGACCTCGAACACCTGCTTCCCGGCCCCCAAGGCCGCCCGGTGCCGGTGGTCGATTCCGGCGTGCATGAGATTCGCGAGCTGTTTTGATTCGTGAGGCAGTTTCGTTTTGCCGCAACGCCGAAGGCGTGCGCGCCCGGGCGTTTCATCACCCCACGAGCACGCACGCCTTCGGCGTTGCGGCTAAACAAGTCAAAGGAGTTGGGTCGTATGATTTGCCGCATCGTCGTTTGCCTGTGCCTTGGCCTCAGCGCGAGCGTGCTCGCCGACGAGCCGACCGGGCCGTGGAGCTTTCGGAACGACGTGCAGGTCGTGTTCACCAAGGCCGGATGCAACATGGGGGCTTGCCACGGGGCACAGGCTGGCAAGAAGGGGTTCAAGTTGGCTCTGCGCGGGTACGACCACGACGCGGATTACAACACGATCACGCGGCACGCTCGCGGGCGGCGGGTGAACCTCAGCGATCCGGGGCGAAGTTTGATTCTGTTGAAAGCCACGGGGGCCATCCCGCACGGAGGTGGCACGCGGTTTGATCCGGGGAGCCTTGAGTATCGCATCGTGTCCGAATGGATTGCCGACGGTGCTGCGGGACCGCGGGAGGATGACCCGACGATCGCGCGGCTGGACATCGAACCAGCACACGCCACGCTGAAAGCGAATGGCGCGACGCAGCAACTTCGCGTGCGAGCCAGCTACACGAACGGTCGCGAGCGCGACGTGACGCACTGGGCCAAGTTCACCAGCACCGAAGTCGGCGTCGCTTCGGTGGACGATGAGGGACTGGTGACGGTGACCGGTCACGGCGAAACGGCGATCACCGTCTGGTTCGGCAGCAAGGTCGCGGTCGCTTCGGTCAGCGTGCCATTCGACAACCCGTCCGCACAGCCGTTGATCGCGAATAGCCCGCGAGCCAACTTCATTGACGACCTGGTTCTCGACAAGCTGCGGCAGCTCAATCTGCCTCCATCCGGCCCGGCGACCGATGCGGAGTTCTTGCGCCGCGCGTACCTGGACACGATCGGCGTGCTCCCCACCGCCGACGAAGCCAAAGCCTTCCTCGTGGACACGGCTCCCGACAAGCGAGCCAAGCTCGTCGAATCGCTGCTCGCCCGGCCCGAGTACGTGGACTACTGGAGCTACAAGTGGTGCGACCTGTTGCTCGTCAGTTCCAAGAAACTGAAGGGACCGGCGGTCTGGTCGTTCTACAACGCGATTCGAGAGGCCGTGGAATCGAACCGGACGTGGGACCGGTTCGCCCGCGACGTGGTGACTGCCAGCGGCAGCACGATCGAGAACGGCCTCGCCAACTACTTCGTGCTGCACAAGGACCCCAAGCTGCTGAACGAAGCGACGACCGTGACGTTTCTCGGCTTGTCGGTCGGTTGTGCCCAGTGTCACGACCACCCGCTCGAACGCTGGACGCTCGACGATTACTACGGTATGGCCAACCTGTTCGCGCGCGTGCGGATGAAAGACGGGAGCAGCGACGGCGAGGTGATCGTATTCCCCGTGGAAGACGGCAACGTCAAGCATCCGACGCGCGTCGCGACGCCGATCCCCCGCCCGCTCGACGGCCAGCCGCTCGGCCTCGACGCCCCCGGCGACCGGCGCGAGCATCTGGCCGCGTGGCTCACGTCGCCGGACAACCCGTACTTCGCGCGGGCCATCGCAAATCGCATCTGGGCGAACTACATGGGTCGCGGGCTGGTCGAAATGGTGGACGACCTGCGCGTGACGAATCCGGCCTCGAATGACGCCTTGCTCTCCGCGCTGGCGGACGATCTGCGCCAGCACGGCTACGACGTCAAACATCTGATCCGCACGATCATGGCTTCGGCCGCGTACCAACGTTCGGCGGAAACCGTCGCGGGCAACGAGGCCGATGACCGGTTCTACTCGCACTACCCCGTCAAGCGCATGTCCGCCGAGGTGCTTCTGGACGCGATCTCGCAGGTGACCGGCGTCCCCACGGAGTTCCCGGACTATCCGAAGGGGCTGCGAGCCATGCAGCTTCCCGATGCGAACGTGAACTCATACTTCCTGAACGCCTTCGGCCGGCCCGCTCGCGAATTCACCTGCGAATGCGAACGGACGGACGAATCGAACGTCACGCAGACCCTGCACCTGTCGAACGGCAAAACGCTCAACGACAAGCTGAAGGCAGGTGGCAACGCGATCGACAAGTGGTTGGCCGACAAACTGACCGACGCCGAGATCATCAACCGCCTGTTCCTGGCCGCGCTGTCCCGCAACCCCACCGACGCCGAGAAAACTTCACTCACGACCGCCCTCGCCGAAGCCGCCGCCGCCCCAGCCGACGACGACATGGCCCGCAAAGTCGCTCGCCGCGCCGCCCTCGAAGACCTCGCCTGGGCCATCCTGACGAGCAAGGAGTTTTTGTTTGTGCATTGAAGGAGTTCGAGAATGATCGACTGGCGACAGCATTTGACCAGCGACCCCAAAGTCTGCCACGGGCAGATGTGTGCGGCGGGGACTCGCGTGATGCTCACCAGTATCTTGGACAGTTTGGCCGAAGGTTTGACTGACGATGTGATTCTCAAAAGTTATCCTAGCCTGCGACGCGAGCATATTCAGGCAGCCCGAGCGTACGCGGCTGAACTGGCGAGAGAAGAACTGTTGTTGCCACTGCTCACACCATGAAGTTCAAGATCGACGAGAGGCGACTGGTTGTCGTTTCCGAATCAAACATCAGAATCCGATAGCGAGGCGTTGTTCCATGCGTGTTTGTTGCGGGTTGCTAATCCTAGTTGTCGGTGTGGCCACTTCTCGGGCGGACGATCAGGCTGCGCCCATCTACGCCAAGCAGATCGCCCCGTTCCTGAAGACGTACTGCCTCGGCTGCCACAATGGGGATGACGACAGCAAGGGGGGGCTGGACGTGCGGACGTTCAAATCGCTCATGGAGGGAGGCGACAACGGGGTCGCGATCGTGCCGGGCAAAGCGGTGGAGAGCCGGATGATCCGCATGTTGCTGGGGACCGCGAAGCCGAAGATGCCTCCCAAGGATTCCAAGCAGCCGCGGGCCGAGGAGATCGAACTGGTGCGGAAGTGGATCGACGCGGGAGCGCACGGACCGGAGAAGCCGGAAGCGGGGGCGAGCGGCAGCGTCGAGATTCCACGCATCGAACCGAAGCGGTCGGTATCGCCCGCGATCACTTCGGTCGCGTTCAGCCGCGATGGGAAATGGCTCGCGGCGGCGCGGCATCGCGAGGTCGTGGTGTTCGATGCGGCCAGCGGTGCGAACACGCGGACGCTGCGCGGTGCGGCCAATCCGATCAACGCGGTGGCGTTCAGTCCGGACAGCCGGTGGCTCGCGGCGGGCGAAGGCGCGGCGGGAGTGGAGGGGCGAGTCGTGATCTGGCCGGTTTCGGCTGCGAACACATCGGAGAAAACTCCGCAGGCGGAGACATCGGCGGAACCGCAGGTCATCACCGGGCATGTCGATTCGGTCTATGCGGTGGCCTTCGCGCCCAGCGGCAAGCAACTCGTGACGGCGAGCTACGACAAGCTGCTCAAGGTGTGGGATGTTGGCGACGGATCGCCCCTCACGCCCGACCCTTCTCCCCCAAGGGGGCGAGGGGAGGACGCGCGCGGCCCCCTCACCCCCGACCCCTCTCCCCCAGGGGGGAGAGGGGAGGACGCGCGCGTGACGTTGAAACATCACACGGCGGCGGTGTTCGGAGCGGCGTTCAGTCCGGACGGAAATTGGCTGGCTTCAGTGGCGGCGGACCAGACGGTGAAGATTTGGAACGTCGCCAGCGGCCAGCGCGTGGCCACGCTGACTGAAGCGACGAAGGGCCTCAGCGCGGTCGCGTTTTCGCTGCGCGGTCGCGAACTGGCGGCAGCCGGAATCGACAAGATGATCCGGGTCTGGGAGTGGGACGGTTCGGCGGCGAAGCTGCGTCGCAGCGCGGTCGCGCACGACGCGCCGATCCTGGCTCTCGCGTATTCGCCCGACGGGGAGACCTTGTTCACGGCGTCGGAAGATCGGCGCATCAAGTCGTGGGATGCAGGCACGCTGCGAGAGAAGCACGTCCACGAATCGCTGGCCGATTGGCCGCTGTCGTTGGCGGTCACACCGGACGGGAAGCAACTCGCCGTCGGGTTGTTCAGTGGCGAGTTGCTGCTGTTTGAGACCGATGGACTGCGGCCAGTGCGCGAGTTGATCGGACGGAAAACCTTGCGCGATGACGACGCGCGTGGTCCCCTCTCCCCTTCGGGGGAGAGGGCTAGGGTGAGGGTGGCGAGCGAGGCTGGGCGGTCGTTTGCAAGTGAGCATTCAGAGACGCTCGCCCCTCACCCCCGGCCCCTCTCCCCCTTCGAGGGCGAGGGGGGGATCGCGCTCCCCGCTCCGTACTCGTTCCTTGCCGCGGCCGTGCTTGGTCAGGCGAAGAAACCGAAAGGCAAGGCGCCGGGGCCGAGGTTGGACACGGTCAGTCCGCGGTCGGTGGTGCGCGGGCAGACGGTGAAGATCACGCTCACAGGGCAGACGATTCACGACGCCGACCGCATCTTCGTGTCGCCCGGTCATCTGCCGATCGCGCTCGTGCCGGGCGACGACAAGAATCCGAATCAAGTGCAAGCCGAGATCGACCTGCCGGCGGATTTTTCGCCCGGCCTAGTGACGGTGCGGCTGCACACGTCGCTCGGCAGTACGGGGTCGAAATCGTTTTACGTCGGGCCGTTCGCCGAAGTCGCAGAGAAGGACGACAACAATTCGCGCGAGAAGGCGAACGTCGCCACGCTCCCCGCGACGCTGACCGGGGCCATCGAATCGAAGGGGGATCGCGACGTGTGGGCGTTCGACGTGCCCGACGGATCGCCGGAGATTGTGTTCCAAATCGTGAGCGGCCAGCTCGGTTCCGCGCTCACGCCGAAGTTGACCTTGCTCGACGCGAACGGCAAGCCACTCGCTTCGGCCATGCGGCAGCCGGGGCGAACCGACGTCGTGCTCGGTCACAAGTTCGAGCAGCCGGGTCGGTGCTTTCTGCAGGTCGAGGACCGCAATTTCACCGGCGGGGGGAATCATTTCTACCTGATCCACGCCGGCCAGTTCGCGTACGTGACGGGCGTTTTTCCACTGGCAATGCGCACCTCGGACGCCGGTCCCTCCGCACCGAACGAGGCAGCCGCCGTGAGCGTGCGCGGGTTTAATGTTCCCGCAGAAATGAAACTGGCTTCGGCAGCAGGGACGGGAGCGAAATTCATCTCGCTCGACACGCCTGCCGGCAAGTCGTTCAACGCCGCGCGGTACGAGGCAAGTTCGTTCGCGGAATTCGTCGAAGTCGAAGGCAACGACACGCCGGAGACGGCGCAGGTGCTGCCGGTGCCGGGCGGCGTGAGTGGACGGATCGGGCGCAATTCCTCACCTCTCCCTCTGGGAGAGGGGTCGGGGGTGAGGGCACGCGGCGCGGTCACCGGGCAGCGATCCAACGCCGACTCGCAAACGACGCTCCCTCACCCTAGCCCTCTCCCAAAGGGAGAGGGGACACGCGCGGGCGACTCCCCCCTGCCCGCCCTTGGTAAGGGGGGAAAAGACGACGGCAAGCTGGAGAGTGATGAGGATCTCGATCACTTCGCGTTCGACGCCAAGGCGGGCGAGAGGTTGACGATCGAAGTGTTCGCGCGGCGAGTCGGGTCGCCGCTGGATTCGTATCTGGAAATCCTGCACGCCGACGGGCGGCCGGTCGGGCGGCACACGCTGCGCTGCGTCGCTGAAACGTACACGGTGCTGCGCGATCACGATTCCAAAGCGCCCGGCATCCGGCTGCAGGCTTGGGATGACTTCCTGCCGAATGATTTGCTGCTGCTCGGCGGCGAAGTGGTCAAAGTGCGTATCCTGCCGCTGGGGCCGGATGAAGACGTGAAGTTTTTCGAGAAAGGCGGGCTGCGTCTCGGATTCCTCGGCACCACGCCGCAGGCTCACGCACTGAATTCGGCGGCGTACAAAGTTGAAGTCCACTCGCCGGGGAAATTGTTTCCGCCGAACGGGATGCCGGTTGTGCAACTCAATCATGCGAACGACGACGGCGGACCGGGGTTCGACAGCGATTCGCGCATCCTGTTCGACGTGCCCGCCGACGGGCGGTACGTCGTGCGGCTCCGCGACGTGCGGGGTCTCGGCGGCGATGATTTTGTCTATCGGCTGGTCATCCGCCCACGTCAGGAAGACTTTCGAGTGTCGCTTGACCCCGAGAATCCGAACGTGTTCGACGGCGGCAGCCTGCCGGTGACGGTGAACGTCGAGCGGATCGACGGGTTCAACGGTCCGATCGACGTGCGGTTGGAAGGACTGCCGGACGGAATCACGGCGACGACGACCCGTGTCCAGTCCGACTTCTTCAACGCGGTCCTCACGCTCACCGCCGCAGCCGACGCGCCCGACCCCGAGGGGGATGCGGGGTTGAAACTGAAGGTCATCGGCTCGGCCCGCGTCGGCGAACAGATTGTCGAACGCACGAGCACGCCGGCGTTCGGTGCTCATCAGGTGTCGATCACGAACGCGCCGGACCTGCTCGTGCGCGTGGAACCGACTTCGGCGACGATCCGGCACGGTGAGGAACTGCGATTCACGGCGCACATCGAACGGCGGAACGATCTCAAGGCCCGCATCCCGGTCGATGTGCTGAACCTCCCGCACGGCTTGCGCGTGATCGACGTGGGTCTCAACGGCGTGCTGATCAACGAAAACGAAACGTCGCGCTCGTTCGTTGTCCATTGCGACCCGTGGGCCGAACCGGGACCGGTCACGTTCTACGCCGCCGGCAAGATCGAAGCCAAGGGGAACGAGCGTCACGCCTCGCCACCGATCCAGTTGGAAGTGAAGTCGACTCCGTGAGCACGCTTGGCCGTCACGTCGCGCCGTCCGATTCCGCCTGCTGGCGGCGGACTTCGTGGAGCAGCACTGCGGCGGCGGCGGCGGCGTTGAGCGAACCGATGTCGCCCTGGTGCGGGATGCGGATCACGCGGTCGCAGGGTGCGAGGAGTTCCGGGCCGATCCCTGCCCCTTCGTTGCCGATGATGATCGCGATCGGCGGGGAAAGGGGAACGTCCCACGACGTCAGTTTCGCGTGTTCGCTGGTTCCGACGACGGTCATGCTCAGCGACTTTAGTGACTCGGCGAGCGAAACGAGACTCGGCACCTGCACGATCGGAACGCGATTGATCGCACCGGCGGAACTGCGAGCCACCATGCTCGACACCTCGGCCTGATGCCGTTCACCGACGAACACAGCGTCGGCACCGAACACTTCCGCGGACCGCAGGATAGCCCCAAAGTTGTACGGATCCTGGATCGAATCGAGGAGGACGAACAGCGACGACGCGGACCGTGCGGAGAGAATTTCGTCAAGGCTTGCGTACGGAAACGGCGACATTCGCGCGACGTATCCCTGGTGCTCGCCGGATCGGCAGCGGCGCGTGAGCGCGTTCCGAGATTCAATCGTGACGGCCACGCTCAATTCGGCGGCCCGCCGGGTTGCGAAGCGTTTCTGGTCCGGGGGTAGGTCGTCGGCGAGGAAGAGTTCCAGAATGTTCCATCGCCCGGCGCGCAGCGTTTCGCCGACGAGGACTCGTCCCCACAGCCAGCAGCGCTGGTGGCTCCCCAGCAATTTCGTCTGCCGCTTGTGCTTCCCCTTCCCGCGCCGCGAGCGTTCGACCATGAGTTGGCTTTTGGTTTCGAGTCGGATCGCAGAGATCACGCCAGCAGCTTCGTCACCACCTTGCCCCCCACGTCCGTCAGCCGGAAATCGCGGCCTTTGAAACGATAGGTCAACTTGGTGTGGTCGAAGCCGAACAGGTGGAGCAGCGTCGCCTGGAAATCGTGAACGTGGACGGGGTCTTCGACGATCCCCCAGCCGATGTCGTCGGTCTGGCCGATGATCGTGCCTCCCTTCAGCCCGCCGCCCGCCGCCCAGATTGTGAACGCGAACGGGTGGTGATCGCGACCGTTGACCGTGGCGAATCCCGCCCGGTTTTCTCCCAGCGGCGTGCGGCCGAATTCCGATGCCCACACGACCAGCGTCGATTCCAACAGGCCGCGCTGTTTGAGGTCCTTGAGGAGCGCGACCACCGGTTGGTCGGCCATCTGGCAGTTGTGAGCCAGTTCGGTGTCGAGGTTGCTGTGGTGATCCCACGACGCGTGGAAGATGTTGACGAACCGCACGCCGCGTTCGACCAGCCGCCGGGCCAGCAGACAATTTCGCGAGAACGCCTCGAACGTTCCCGTCCCGCCGCCGCGTCCGCCGCTCTTCGGTTCCTCGCGCCCGAGGCCGTACATGTCGAGCGTGGCCTTGGTCTCGCCCGGCAGGTCGACGAGTTCCGGAGCGGCCGACTGCATGCGGAACGCGAGTTCATACGCGGCGATTCGGCTGTTGATTTCCGGGTCGCCGACGCGCTCGTAGCGTTCCTGATTCAACGACCGCAGCGCATCGAGCGACCGCCGGTGCAGCGGATCGGTGAGGCCGGCCGGGTTGTTCAGGTTCAACACCGGTTCCCCCTGGTTGCGGAAGAGGACACCCTGAAACGTCGTCGGAAGAAACCCGCTCGAAAAGTTCGACGCCCCGCCGCTCGTCCCGCGTCCGGCCGTCAGCACGACGTAGCCGGGCAGGTCGTCCGATTCCGAACCCAGCCCGTAGTTCAGCCACGATCCGATGCTCGGGTTGCCGAACAGCGGCATCCCCGTGTTCATCATCAACTGGCCGGGATGGTGGTTGAATTGCTCGGTGTGCATCGACCGGATGAACGCCACGTCATCGACGACCGTGGCCAGATGCGGCAGGAAGTCGCTCAACTCCATCCCGCACTCGCCGCACCTGGCGAAGTGCCGCGGGCTCCCCATCAGCTTGACCGTCTCCTTCTGGATGAACGCGAATCGCACGTTCTTCGTCATCGACTCGGGAAGCGCCTGCCCGTGCAGTTCGTTGAGCTTGGGCTTGGGGTCGAACAAATCGATCTGACTCGGCGCCCCTTCGAGGTAGATGAAGATGCACGCCTTCGCCTTGCCCGCGAAATGCGATGTCCGCGGCGCGAGCGGGTTGATCGTCGTCGTCTCCCCCCCTTTAGAAAGGGGGGCTGGGGGGGTCGCATCGTCCGCCAGCAACCCCTCGTCCCGCATCAACGACGCCACCGCCAGTGTCCCCAACCCACTGGCCGACGTGGCCAGAAAGTTCCGGCGCGATTGAGCGATCCAAGATGCGTCTGGTGTCATGATTCTCCTCACGATTCAATCGGTGGCGGCCACGAGTCAGATTCGTTCAGCGGAAGATTGAAGCTGCTTCCACAAAGTCTCGACTCCGAGTTTTCCGGCATATCTGTCGATGTATCCATGATCCAATACCCCGTGCTGCAGCTCGTACACGCGCAGCGCATCGACAAACTGCTTTTCACTGCCGCCGGACATCTGGCACCAGCGCAGCTTGGCCAGTATGGTGTCTTCCGGTGCGGATACGAACAGCCTGAAACCGAACACCTGCCGCGATAACCTGCGGGCGAATCGCGACTGATCGAACGGGTCGTCCGTCAACAACCCAAAATCGACTTTGTCCCCCTTGGCATTGGAGATCAAGTTGAACATCGAACGCCGGTCAACCGCCTCCGAAACCGCTCCTCGATCCAGTTAGTATTCGGGTGGTGGAAACGCTCGCACCAGTGAGTCGATCTGCTCCATGTGCAGTGAAACAACCAAATCAATGTCATGCGTCGAGCGTGGTTCGCCTTGCAGCCCCGATGCCACGGACCCGGTGACCATGTATTCAATGCCGACCCGCTCCAAAGTCTGGGTGACCAGTTTCAGTAATTCCTGTTGTGACATTTCTCCAATCGCTCCAGCCAGACCTTCCGAAGTTCATCCGGAGTGGCGTTGGGAAATCGGTCTCGCAGTCCCTGTATGAGAAGTTCCTTGCTGAACTCCGAGAGTTCAAACACCTTCGCCAACTTCTGGTCCGGAGTCATCCGCTGCAGAATCTGCAGGTATCGCCTGTGGTTTGGTCGCGGCTTGGGATTCATGGCTGGCGGTAGCGTGAACTCACTCTCTCGTGTAAAACTCATCCAGGTTGAGCATCGTGCGGGCAAACGCCACCCAGGCGGCGAGTTCTTGTGGGGAGATGCCGGTCGGCGGCGACTTGCCCGCGAGTTTGGTGGCGGCTTCGGAGTTGTTCGCGTAGCCGGCCGACAGATCGGCGTGCAAGTCGGCGAGCAGCGAGAGTTCGCTCTCGGTCGGATCGCGGCCGACGCACAACCGCACGGCGTGGCGGATGCGCTCCGCGACAGGTGGCAGGCCGGGGCTGGCGGCTGGTTGGTCTGCGATGAGGCGGCGGCCGAGAGCCTGAGCGCATTCGACGAACGCGGTGTCGTTGAGCAGCGTCAGCGCTTGGAGCGGCGTGTTCGACCGTTCGCGCTTGACGGTGCACACGTTGCCGTCGGGGGAATCGAACGTCATCAGCATCGGGTAGGGACTCGTGCGCTGGAACCAAATGTACAGGCCCCTTCGGTAGCGATCGGGACCGGTGCTCTCCGGCCACTTCGCGCCACCGGCGTACGTCAGTTCGGACACGCCCGCCGGCTGAGGCGGACGGACGCTCGGTCCGCCGATCGCCGGGTTCAGCAAGCCACTCGCCGCCAGCGCGCAGTCGCGGATCACTTCGGCTTCGAGCCGCAGCCGATTCTGACGAGCCAGCCAGACGTTCTGCGGATCGCGCTCGTTCAGTTCCGGCCGAGCCTGCGACGACTGCCGGTACGTGGCGGACGTGACGATCAGCTTGATGAGTTGCTTGCGACTCCACGGCCGTTGGCCGGGACGCGGGGACGCGGAGACACGGTGACGCGGGGAGTCGTCATCTCCGTGTCCCCGCGTCTCCGTATCACCGTGTCCACCCTCGACAAATTCACTGGCCAGCCAATCCAGAAGCTCCGGGTGCGACGGCCGTTCGCCGCGCGTGCCGAAGTCGTCGAGCGTGTTCACGAGGCCGCGTCCGAACAGTCGCTGCCACACGCGATTCACTTCCACGCGAGCAGTCAGCGGGTTGTCGCGCGAAACCAGCCACTTCGCGAACGCGAGCCGTGCTGGTTCCTCGGCTGGAGTCTGCCAGCGATGGAGCACAGCCGGCGTGACTGGCGCGACCTTCGTCCCTGGCCGGAGAAAATCGCCGCGGACCAGCAGGTGCGTCTCGCGCGGTTTGGAAGTTGGCTCGGCGAGCGTGGGAGCTTTGCTGTCGTCCGGCTTCGGCGACTTCTTCGCATGGTCGTCCTCGGCCTTTTTCAGCTTGGTCCACTCGGCGTCTTGAGACCGAATGTGCGCGGCGAGCTGTTCGCGCTGCTTGTCAGTGCGCCCGTCGATCGCGACCGCGAGGATGCTCGCGATCTCGCTGCCGGCTTCGACTTTCGCAGTCGCTTCCCACTCGGTCTGCTTCGCGGCGAGTTCGGTTTCGCGTTTCGTGCGGGCTTCGACGAGCTTCGCGTGCGCGGCGTCAAACGACTGCTTGGCCGCGGCGTATCGCTCGGCGTCGCCGGGGAGCGGAGCCGGCAGGTCCACCTCGTTCGACGGGTTGAAAAACGCGAAAAGCTGGTAGAACTCGCGCTGCGTCAGTGGATCGTACTTGTGCGTGTGGCACTGGCAGCAGCCCATCGTCAGGCCGAGCCAGACCGTGCAGGTCGTGTTCACGCGATCGACGATCGCCTTCACGCGGAACTCCTCCTGATCCACGCCCCCTTCCTTGTTCGTCAGCGTGTTGCGATGGAATCCGGTCGCGATCTTCTGCTGAAGCGTGGCGTCCGGAAGCAGGTCACCCGCGAGCTGTTCGATCGTGAATTGATCGAACGGCAGGTCGCGATTGATCGCGTCGATCACCCAGTCTCGCCAGCGATACGCGAACGGACGCCCCGTGTCCTTCTCGTAACCGTCGCTGTCGGCGTAGCGGGCCTGGTCCAGCCAATGCCTAGCCCACCGCTCGCCGAAATGAGGCGAAGCGAGCAGCCGATCGACGAGCCCTTCGTACGCGTCCGGCCGCTCGTCGCGAACGAACTCGTCCACGTCGGCCGGAGTCGGCGGGAGACCGATCAGGTCGAGCGACAGCCGCCGGATTAGCGTGTGCTTGTCGGTCGGAGGCGACGGCGCCACGCCTTCCTTTCCCAATCGGGCGAGGATGAAGGCGTCGATCGGATTTTGGATCTTGGATTTTGGATTCTGGATTTGTGGCACCCGCGGGCGAACGCGTGGTTGAAACGCCCAGTGGTCCGATTTGACCGCGCTCCCGCCTTCCGCGTCTTCCGGCCACCTGGCTCCTTGGTCGATCCACGCGCGCAGCAGCGAAATCTGCTCGGCGGTCAACCGGTCTCCCTTGGGAGGCATGATCTTGTCCGGTTCGAGACCGGCGACGGTTCGCACAAGCAAACTGTCGGCACTCTTCCCCGGATCGATCACGAGGCCAGAGTCACCACCGAGCAGCGCGTCTCGCGAATCGAGCCGCAAGCCCCCCTTCTGAGCCTCGCCGCTGTGACACGTGATGCAACGGTCTTCGAAGATCGGCTGGATATCGCGTTCGAAATCAATCTGCCTCGACGCGGGTGGCGGCAGCTCAGTCGCTGGCTTCTCCGGCTGGTCGTCCGCAATGGCGACGCTAACGAGCAACGACCAAGCCGTCACGATCAGCAGCGGTCGAACGCGGGCGGCCAACGATCGCATCTCGAAAACCTCCAACCGCGGTGTGACAATCAGGCAGGAGCCGGCAGGATTCTGTGGGGTGCATCCGATTGTACGCGCCGGTAAGATGACTCACAATCACAGTCGTAGTCTCCCCTCGCCGCCACACCGCGACGGGGCTTCTGACGGAGTTTAACGATGTCTCGCTGGATTACATCTGCCGTAATCGTGATTGTTTTGATTGCAGCCGTGTATCACACAAGTCCAAGATACCGTTGGTCTGGATTCTGCGCGAACTGCGGCTGTGTATGTTCAGAAGACGGCATTCAGATGCCCATCGCGAAGATTAGGATCACCATTTGGCGGCAGCGAACAATCAGCCAGACACCTCTCAGCAAGATCGGCACTGACCTTGGGATTATTAGACCGCATAGACACGATTGGATGTCGTTGGTTGACGATGGTCCCGATAGCTATGGCTGTGGTAGCGGTTTCGATGTCATCGACGCCGTCAACTCCGAGCAAGTCGTTTGTTTCTTGAGTTCGACTCATCGGTTTCGCGGTGAGGGCGATGCACAGGTGTGGTTCGGGCGGGCACTTGATCCAGAATCAAGCATTGCGCTGGTAGACTGGCTGTCGCAGTCGGACTTCCCTGAAGGCGGAATTAACTCCCAAACTGAGTATGACCTGTGGCGTCATCAGAACGAGTCTAGGTGGATGACCGTTCTGGCCCAGCCGCTCTTCTGATTGAACTCCTTCCCAGTGAACAGCAGGTATTCCTTCAATGGATAGCCAAGAGCAACGAAAAATTCTCCACGAAGGCCGCTTCCTGCGGCTGGTGAAACACGGGCACTGGGAGTACGCCGAGCGCAGCTCCGCGCAAGGGGCCGTCGTGATCGTCGCGATCACGGACAACCGCCGGTTGCTGTTCACCGAGCAGCATCGGGTGCCAATGGGGAAGGCGGTCATCGAACTTCCGGCCGGGTTGGTCGGTGACATCCCCGGCGAAGAAAACGAAGCGTGGGCCGAGGCGGCGCGGCGCGAGTTGCTGGAGGAAACGGGATACGCGGCGCGCGGGATTCGGTTTCTCGCGCACGGCCCGGTGTCGGCGGGGTTCGGCACCGAGACAGTCTCGTTCTTCCTTGCGAAGGGAATTCGCCGTGTGCATCGCGGAGGCGGCGTCGATGGCGAAGACATCCGCGTTCACGAAGTGCCGCTGGATCGAGCCGATGGGTGGCTCCGCAAGCAGGTGCGAAACGGCTTGCTCGTTGATCCCAAAGTATACGCGGGCCTGTACTTTTCCGAACGAGTCGCGCGCCGTCGTCCCGGGGGTGCCGGGGGTCGAGCGGAGCGAGCCCCCCGCAGCACGCGCACAGTGCGCTCGCTGCGCTCGACCACAGGCACCCGGTCGAACCGAGCGCCCCGGTCAAACCTGCGAAGCAAGCGAGGTCGCCACTGATGTCCGATTCGTCACACAAAGCCGACTCTGATCACGAACCGCAGGTGCGAGTCGATCTCGACCGCCGGCGGCGATGCGGCTACGCGGAAGTTGTCTTCGCGCCGGGCAAGACGACGTCGGCGATTGCGGATGTGTTTCGAGCGCTGTTGGCCGCCGGTCAGAATTGCCTCGCGACCCGGGTCTCGCCCGAACAGGCCGCGGAACTCTTGCCGCAGTTCGACGGGATCATTCACAACGCCGAAGCGCACACGCTGCGTATAATGGCCCGCCCCTCACCCCCGACCCCTCTCCCCCAAGGGGAGAGAGGGGAACGCGTGCGGTCGGACGCGCCGACTCGCGGCAAGGTCGTGGTCGTGACGGCCGGCACATCGGACCTGCCGGTGGCTCACGAAGCGGTCGAAACCGCACGCTGGATGGGCTGCGACACGGACCTCGTCGTCGATGTTGGCGTGGCCGGGCCGCAACGATTGCTCTCGCAGTTGTCACGCCTGACCGCCGCCGATGCGATCGTCGTCGTAGCCGGGATGGAAGGCGCGTTACCGAGCGTCGTCGGCGGCCACGTCGCCGTCCCGGTGATTGCCGTCCCGACCAGCATCGGCTACGGAGCCAGCTTCCAGGGCCTGGCCGCTTTGCTCGGGATGCTGAACAGTTGTGCCGCCAACGTCACCGTCGTGAATATCGACGCGGGCTTCAAAGGGGGCTTCGTCGCGGGGATGATTGCAAGGGGGCGGAGGGATGAAGGATGAGGGATGAAGGATGAGGGATGAGGGATGAGGGATGAAGGATGGAGGATGGAGGATGGAGGATGGAGGATGGAACGGGTGTAGCCCGGAGGGCTGCTGGACATTAGGCGGTGGTTGCCGCGCAGCGGCTACCACCGGATTTCAGATCGCAACTCCACGAGCACCCCGGACGGGGTGCAGGACCGCTGGCAAATCCAAAATCGCCAATCCCATGCAACCCATCCGCACACCACCGCCCACTCCAGCACGCCCAGCGACCGCTCACAAGGGTTCATTCGGCCGCGTGCTGATCGTGGCCGGGAGTCGCGGCATGTCGGGGGCGGCGTGCCTGTCAGGGTTGGGGGCACTGCGAGGCGGAGCCGGGTTGGTGACGGTGGCGGTGCCGCGCGCGATTCAGCCGGTCGTGGCCGCGGTCGAACCGTCGTACCTGACGGCGGCGTTGCCGGAGGATTCTTCCGGCCGGATCGCGAGCGACGCGCGGGAACCGCTCGAAGATTTGATCGCGAACAGCACGGTGCTCGCCTTTGGGCCGGGATGCGGCACGTCGGACGATCTGCAATCACTGGTGATGTGGCTCTATGTCGAAGCCGAGCAGCCGCTGGTGATCGATGCCGACGGAATCAACTGCCTGGCGCAGTGCCTCGCGCGGCTGCCGGACGGTCGGCTGCCGAAACCGCACGGGCCGCGAATCGTCACGCCGCATCCGGGCGAATTCGCGCGGCTCACGAATGCGACCACCGAGGCCGTTCAATCGAATCGCGAGGAGGCCGCGAGCCGTTTCGCGCGGCGACACGGCGTGATCGTCGTGCTCAAAGGCCACCAGACCGCGATCACCGACGGTGAGCGGATCGCGATCAATCAAACGGGGAATTCGGGCATGGCCACCGGCGGATCGGGTGACGTGCTCACGGGCCTGATCGCCGCGCTGCTGGCTCAGGGCATGACTCCATTCGACGCGGCCCACCTCGGCGCGCACCTGCACGGCCTCGCCGGAGACCTCGCCGCGGCCGAGTTGTCTCAGCCGGGGCTGATCGCGTCGGACATTGCGCGGTATCTCGGCAAAGCGTGGCTGGCAATGAGTTGAGCCGCAGATGGACGCGGATGAAACGCGGATAGGGTGTGTGGGTGATTCGCGAAGGGGAGTTCATTGCGATGGAGATTCTTGAACGAATCACGGTCCGAGTTCTCATGGCGATCGTGGTGGCGATGACCAGTGCCGAAATGGTCGTGGCCGGTCAGGCGACGAAAGGGAGCAAGCCGTCCAAGCCGGTGGCGAAGCCTGCGTCTCCGTCGCGGACGCTCGTCACGGTGAACGGTGAGTCGATCACCGAGGCCGATCTCGACCAGTTCTTCGACTCACGGAAAGTGGCCGCCGCGCGGCGATCGGAGTTGCGCGAGAAGTGCCTCGACCAGTTGATCGATTCGCGGCTGGTGCGGCAATTCCTGACGAAACGGGACGCGCTGCCGGACAAGAAGTTCGTCGAGGAGGAACTCGAACGGATCGCGGGGCTGGTGCGAAAGGACTCGGGTGGCAAATCGTCACCGACGGCTCGGCAGGAGCCTCGCCCTCCCGGTGCGGTTGGCGAATCGCACCCGCCGGTGATCGAACAGTTCGCGGCCGCCGGCTTCGCGCCGGAGTTGCTGCGAGCCGAGGTGACGCTGGCGCTGGCGTGGCGGATTCATTTGGGACGAGTCGTCACGGCGGATCGCGTGCGGACCTTTTTTCAGGAGCACCGCGCGGAATTTGATGGGACGCAAGTGCGAGCCAGCCAGATTCTGCTCTTGCTGGACACTGCGCGCGACGGCGAAGAAGTTTCGACCGCCGAGGTGAAACTGCGGGCGATCCGGGCGGACATCATCCCCGGGAAACTCACGTTCGCGGACGCGGCGCGAAAGCACTCGCAGGCGCCAAGCGCCGAGGAAGCGGGAGACATTGGCTGGTTCCCGTACCGAGGCAAGATGCCCGAGGATTTTTCTCGTGTGGCCTTCAAACTGAAACGCGGTGAGGTGAGCGAACCGTTTCGCACGCGGTTCGGCGTGCACCTCGTCACAGTCACCGACGTGAAGCCGGGAGACCTCGCGCTCGAGGACGCCCGTCCCGCGGTCATGTCGCGCCTGTCCGAAGAAATCTGGCGGCAGACCGTCAGCGATCTGCGAGCCGCCGCGAAGATTGAGAGGCGGCCGTGAGACGTTCGAGCTTCTCGACGAGCATCGCTGTCAAGTTTGGCGACCTCCCTCTCCCCTTTGGGGAGAGGGCTGGGGTGAGGGGCCGTGGAACGGATGAGGATGAGAATCGCGGGGAGCGTCGGAGGACGCTTGCTGCGCCCCTCACCCCCGACCCCTCTCCCCGAGGGGGAGAGGGGAGAGGGTTGCGGTTGGTTTTTTGTCGGCAAGACGTCGCGATTGCGTTCGTGATCTGCCTCTGGACGACCATCGTCTTCGGCGACGAACGAACTTCGGCCCCGATGTCGGCTGACATCGACCGGGCGATTCTGCAGCTTGACGATCCATCGTTCTCTGTCCGCGAGCGGGCCAGTGATTTTCTGTGGCGAGCAGGGTCGGCGGCCGAGGCGGCTTTGGAGCGGGCCATGCGCAGCGACAGTCGCGAAGTCGTCGTGCGGGCGCGTCAGGTATTGAAAAAAATCCGGCTGGGAATCACTCCAGACCTACCGGCCGATGTCGTCGCACTCGTGTACCAGTTCGAACGCGGCGAACCGGCGGAGAAGCTTCAGGCGTGGCGTGCGCTCATCGGACGCGGTCAGTTCGACGTGCTGTTGAAGTTGCTCGATTCCGCAACCGGCACACCGAATGCCGGCGCACTGACCAATGAACTCGCGGAGCGGATCGACGAGGTCGTAATCGCGATGCTGGTGAAGGGAGAACTAGCGCAGGCGGAGCGGTGGTTGATGCAATTCTGCCACCGCGACGGACCGTTGATGCGGCACTACGTCGCGTTCCTGCTGAACACCGACCGGATCGACGACCGGTCGCGCGAGCTGTTCGATTCGGGATTGTGGAAGACCGACCGCAACGCCGCACGGCTGCTGTCGCGACTGCTCGTGGCTCGCGGTGAACTCGCGAGGGCTCGCGACGTGGCCGGGCACTCCGGCGACGAGGCGCTGGTCAGTGATTTGTTGTTTCGACAGCGGAACTGGCCGGAACTGTCGCGACGCAGTCCGGCGAGCGAAACCAAGCCGACGCTGGCGGGGCTGGGTTATCTGTCCGCGTTCCAGCGTCTGGCCGACGACGGCGATGGTTTCACGCGATCCGTCGAACAGATGAAACGTCTGGCCGCAGAGGGCCTGAATCCGGCGACCACGCAACGAGTGTTCGGAAAGGCGATGCAACTTCACGGGCGATGGGACGACGCGCTGGAGGCGTATCGCGCGGTGGCTCCGGAGCAGGCGTTCGATCTGCTCGTTGCGCAAGGGCGGTTCCGCGAGGCGTTTGATCTACTGGGTCTGCGTCCGCCGTCGTCGGTGGCCGACTGGTACCGAGACCTCGCGAACGACAAGCGGATTGATTTTCCGAGCACGCTCCGAGTGCAAATCGGCTTGCGAGCCGCTCGCGGGCTGTACCTGGTCGGCGAGCGCGACGCGGCGGCCGCGCTCGTCGCGGAGATTCGTCAAGTGGACCTCAAGCGACCCCAGTGGCTCGACGTGTGCCGCATGGCCGCGCAGGTTGGCTGGCATGACCTCGCCTTCGACCAGGCAGCCGACCTGTTGTTCGCGAGACCAACCACGAGCGAGCAGGAATTCGTGCCGCCGGGGCAGGTGTTCGAGGCCCTGTTCCGACGTCAGGGTCTGCGAGCCCTCGTCTTGTGGCACGCGAGCTGCGAACAGAAACCGCACGAGGATCGCCGGTTGATCCTGCGCCGCGTTGCGTCGCTGATCGGTCATCGATTTGGTCGCGACGTTCAGCCGATGAACATTGGCCAGTCGCTCCGCGAACTGGAACTCGCGGCCAAGCTGCTGGAGACGAGTCGCGTCACGGCGGGCATCAACCGGGCTTCGTGGCCGACGCTGTGGCTGCAGTCGTTCGCGGAAACAGCGCTGCTGTACGGCGACCGGGAGTTGGCTCGGCATTACTACGAACGAGCCGCGACCGTGGCGTCATCGGCCGAGCCGCTGGTCCACGTGGGAGACACGTGGGCCGACGATCGGCAGTGGGAGCCGGCGGCGCGGGCGTACTCGGAAGCCGTCGAGCGCGATCCCCGCGACGCGCTGGCTCGGTATCTCCACGGGTACGCGCTTCAGCAACTCGGGCAATTGGAACCGGCGCGGGCTCAGATGCGGTTGGCCATCCTTGTGCCGATCGGGCATCTGGACCGACGTCACCAGCTGGCGATGGGGCTTGCGGAGCGCGGCTTATTGCAGCCCGCGCTGCGTCAGTATCGGATGCTGCTCGCGGTCGGATCGGTGTTCAACGTCGACGCGCCTTCCGAACCGCTGGTGCTCGACGCGGCACAACGGATCGCGAACCTCGTGGGTGCGAACGATCCCGCGGCGGCGGCGGCGAACTGGGATGTGCTGGCGATCGGGTGCCTGTCGCCGCTCGTGAACCTGGAGGAACCAGATGCGTATGCGAAGGTGTTCCATCATACGTGCCGGATGCGGGCGGTGGGCCACCTCGTCGCCGGTCGCGATCACGACGCGGTCGAGTTTGCCCGGTTCGGCCAATCCGCGCTTCCGCTGCAGGTGCAGTTGCCGATCGACCTCGTGCCCGAATTCGAACGTCACGACCGACCGGACCTCGCGGACGATCTGCTGACGCGGCAGTTCACTGCGCTCGACGGTTTGGCCGCCGAGTTTCCTCGGTTCGCGGGAGTGCACAACGACTGGGCGTGGTTGGCCGCGAAATGCGGTCGGCGTCTGCCGGACGCACTGACGCATGCTCGCCGCGCCGTCGAACTCGTATCGGACAGCGCGACGTATCTCGACACGCTGGCCGACGTGCAGTTTCAGCTTGGCGACCGCGAAGCGGCGTTGGCGAACGTGCAGCGATGCCTCGAACTCGAGCCTCGGAACCGGCATTTCCAGCAGCAGCGGGTACGGTTCGAGGCGCGTGAGCGATGAGGCTTGGCGCGTTGATGCGGCGGGGGGAGAATGCGGGCGTTGGTCACAGAAACACGCGAATCGCCCCTCACCCCCAACCCCTCTCCCCCTGCGGGGGCGAGGGGAGAAAGAACTGACATGGCTGCGAAGAAGATTCTGATTCTGGCAGGCGACTTCGTGGAAGACTACGAGATCATGGTGCCGTTTCAGGCGCTGACCATGCTCGGGTACGCCGTGCACGCCGTTTGCCCTGGCAAAAAGGCCGGCGACAAGGTGCGGACGGCGGTGCATGACTTTGAGGGAGACCAGACGTACACCGAAAAGCCGGGGCACAACTTCACGCTCACCGCGACGTTCGTGGACGTGGCCGCTGGCGACTACGACGCGCTCTTGGTTCCCGGCGGGCGTGCTCCCGAGTACCTCCGGCTGGACGCGCGCGTGATCGAGATCGTGCGGACCTTCGCGCAGGCGAACAAACCGATCGCGGCGATTTGTCACGGCTTGCAACTGCTGGCCGCGGCGGATGTGCTGAAGGGTCGCCGCTGTACGGCCTACCCGGCGTGCGGCCCGGACGTGCGTTCGGCCGGAGGCGTGTACGCCGAGGTGGCGATCGATAAGGCGCTCGTGGATGGAAACCTCGTGACCGCTCCCGCGTGGCCGGCGCATCCGGAGTGGCTGGCGGCGTTCGTGAAGGTACTGGGTGGGAAGATTGAGGTGTGATGTGGAGACACCGGTGAGACGCCGGTGCCACGGGGCGGCCCCTCACCTCCGGCCCCTCTCCCCAAAGGGGCGCGGGGAGAATGTGATTGGAGATTGAAATGAAAGATGGGCGCGGATGGATTTGGATTGGGGCGGTGCTGGCCGGGCTGGCGGTGGCGGCGGGGGCGTTTGCGGCTCACGGGTTGGACGGGTATCTCAAGGTGAAATACGAAGGGCAGACGCGCGAGGTTGCGGGCGTGGCGATGCCGGCGGCGCAGAAGTATCTCATCGATTTTAAGACCGCGGCCGAGTATCAGATGTACCACGCGCTGGCGTTGCTGGCGGTGGGATTGCTCGCGTGTGGAGGCGGCTCGCGGCGACTGACAATGGCGGGAGCGAGTTTCCTCGGCGGCATCATCCTGTTCTCGGGGTGTCTGTATGCGATCCCGCTGACCGGACAGCGATGGTTGGGAGCGATCGTGCCGATCGGAGGCGTCCTGTTCCTGATCGGTTGGGCGGCATTCGCTGCCGCCGTCTGGCGAACGCCGCGAAATCCGTCCAACTCCGGCTAGCTGGCCGTTCGTAATTCCGGTACATCTCACGCGCTCGGCGATTCGCGCCCGGCGAGCCGAGAATCGTCAGCTCCCGTACGATTTCATCTCCCGCGCACGTTTCGGGGGCTGACGCCCTCCGGCTTGCCAGCTTGATTTGTTCGCGTCCTCTGGAATTCCGCATGAAACGTGTCGAACTCTCGGAACAACTTGTCGCCTTGCTTTCGGTCGTGGCGCGACTGTCACATGAAATCCACGCGCGTGCCGTCGTGATTCTGGCGGAGCAGCCGTACGATTTTCAGGCGATCAAGACATTGCTGTCGAACGGCCGGCTGGTGGTGGCCACGGACAAGGCAGACGTGCAGGCCGCGGCGCGCGACGACGAAATCCCGCTCGTGCCGCTGCTCAACGAACCTGAATCGCGACAGATGCAGCTCAGCCAGTCGCTGCTCGAAGCCATCGCCGACGAGTTGCTGCAAGCGGGCGACAAGGTCGTGGCTCTGTATGCCGCGTTCGAGCACGACGAGGTCGATTCGATCAGTGTGATCAACCTGGGTGAACAGTTGTCACGGCTCACGTCGCGAGACCTCCAGCGGCTCGAGACGCAGGTGCCGCTCGAGACGCTGCGGCTGGTGGTGGACCTGGCGGTGGAGATCGGCCGCGAGGGGCGCGAGGGGAAGCCGGTGGGTTCGCTGTTCGTCGTGGGTCAGCATCGCAAGGTAATGCAGCTTTCGCACGAGCAGGTACACGACCCGTTTCGCGGCTATGCGGCGAAGGAAAAGCAAATCCGCGACCCGCGCACCCGCGAAAGCATCAAGGAACTCGCGCAGCTCGACGGTGCGTTCGTGATCTCGTCCGATGGCGTCGTGCAGGCGGCCGGTCGGATTCTCGACGCTCCGGCCACGGGGCTGACATTGTCCAAGGGACTCGGTTCGCGGCACTGGGCCGCCGCGGCCATCTCGAAAGCGACGAAGGCCATCGCCATCGCAGTCTCCGAATCGACCGGAACCGTCCGCATCTTTCAAGACGGCGCGGTCGTGCTCCGCATCGAACCGATGGACCGGGCGATGAAGTGGCAGAGCTTCGATGCACTACCACCGCCGCCGCAAATCGATTGAGGGCGGATGGACAAAGTGGGCAAGTGTGCGGGTGCGAGGGTGTCGGAGTTGGGGAATGACAGAAGTTGTTCGTCGGGTCTTCTCACCCCCGAAACCCTCCCACTCCCACACCCTGAAACACTGGCCCGGCCCGGCCATCTCGCCTTCCCCCAAATCAGCCCGTCTGTTACAACCCGGCCCGTTTTTTCCGGCCGTTGGGACATTTCGCGGGGGGATGGATTCCCATGAACAATTCGTTTTGGAGACTGGCGGCGTTGTCGGGCGTGGTGGGGCTGGGGCTGCTGGTCGTGTTCCAGGCGCAAAAGGGCTTGGACCTGAACACGCTGGGCAAGGCGTTCGGTGTCAACCAGGGCGCTGCCGACGGCGCGGCTGCTGGAGACGATGGTCAAGACGGCACGTCCGACGTGGGGGATCAGACCGAACCACTGCTCGGCCCCGAATCGATCTCGCGGGCGAACACGCCTGGCGGCGGGTTGACGAACTCCGACGACCCGTTCGCGACCGGCGACAAGGGTTCGATTCAGACCGCGTCCAACGCCGCCGTGTCGAGGCGGCTGATTCAAACAAGCGGCGTGGATTTTCGGCAGATCGAAGAAGAGGACATGGGCCTCAACGAGGAGCCCGCGCTGGTCGCCCCGGCGCGCCGTGTGGCACCGCGGTTGACCGCCGATTCTTCGGACGAATTCAATCCCGGCGACACGCCTTCGGAGCTCGCAGCACCAGGCACGGAGGTCGACAACTCGCCCGAAATCGGATTGTCCCGCAAGCCGCCTCGGCGAGCCATCGGCAGCAAGGTCACCGGCCTGTTCGATAACGAGGCCGATCAGTCGGCCCCGCCGACGGCAACGACTCAGACACCAGCGCGTCCAATGGCTGTGCTCACGGACAGCGAACCGGAGACGATCGAAGTCCCCGCCAGAAAACCTGCGCCTCGGCTGTCTGCCGAATTGCCTTCGGAAGAGAGTTCGACCACGCGCTGGACGTCACCGGCCACCGCGCCGGCTCAACCGGCACGCACGCTGGCCGCGCCAGGTTCGATCCTGGCGGACGACGAACCGTTGATGTCGGACGAGTCGGCTCCACCGACGATCCGCCTTGCGCAGTCCGATGAACCGAGTCCCGCACCGGCTTCCGCCGACGATCGTCCGGCAAAGCGGGCCGCACCGGTCGTGAAGCCGAGTGATGCGGACGACGCGACGTTTCTCGAATCGGAACGCGCGGGCGCCTCGCGCGAACGGTCGCAGCCGGTTGACTCACTCACCCCCAACCCCTCTCCCCCGGTGGGGAGAGGGGAGAGTTCGTCGCAACCATTCCCGCGCGTCGATGGAGACAACTCGGCAATCACGGCGAGCCCGCGGGGGCAGCAGCGCCCGCAGCTTAGCATCGACAAGGTCGCGCCGCAGGCGGCCGTGCTTGGCCAGCCGATGGTGTACACGATCCGCGTGCGAAACGTCGGGACGATCCCGGCACATCAAGTCGTGGTCGAGGACCGCGTGCCGCGCGGCGTGCAGCTTGATGGGACCAACCCGCGTGCTGAAATGTCGGAGAAGACCAAAACGCTGATCTGGAAGCTGGGGACGCTGGAGTCCGGTCAGGAGCGGACGATCTCGGTGCGGATCGTGCCGACGAACGAAGGGCCGATCGGCAGCGTGGCCACGGTGAATTTCAGCACCGAGGTGTCCTCGCACACGGTGGTGTCGGCGGCCACGCTGCGGTTGGAACTGCTCGCGGCCGAACGGGCGACGCTCGGCCAGCCGGTGCCGTTCACGTTTCGCGTGACCAACACCGGGCGGACGGATGCCACGGGCGTCGTGATCCGGAACGTCCTCCCCGCGGCCTTGCGGCACTCCGATGGCGACGACCTCGAATACGCGGTCGGCACGCTTCCGGCCGGCAAGACGAAAGAAGTCACGTTGTCGGTCACGGCGGCTCAAGCCGGGAAAGTTGTGAACCAGGCGGTGGTGACGGCCGACGGCGGCGTCTCGGTTCAGGCCGAAGCCGCGGTCCTCGTGCAAGGGGCCACGATCGACGTGGCCCGTAGCGGGCCGAAGCGCCTGTTCCCGAAAAAGAACGGCCGGTTTACCAACATCATCACGAACCCGACTTCGCAACCGATGCTCGGCGTGACGGTGACCGAAACCATCCCCGCCGGCGTCGAGTACATCGCGTCGTATCCCGAGGGGGACTACAACCCGGCTCGACGCAGCGTGACGTGGAATGTCGAACGTCTGGCCGCGCGCGAGTCGCGGACCTTCGAGATCACGCTGGCTTCGGCCGAGACGGGGTCAAAGGTGAGCGTGGTGCGGGCGTTCGATGGCACGGGAGCCAGCGGCGAGAAAGTCGCCACGATGTCCTTGATCGGAGCGGCGTCGCTGGCCATCGAAGTCACTGACGGCCAGTCGCCGCTGGAAGTGGGCGAGTCCGTGACATATCGGATCAAGCTGTCGAACCGCGGCACCGACGCCGCGACGAACGTGCGTGCTCTGGCGACGATCCCGATCGGAATGCAGGTGACGCAGATTGGCGGGCAACTCCGCTTCCGGCAAACGGCCAACCGGATCGAGTTCGAGCCGATCCCACGCCTGGAGCCGGGCGGATCGAGCACTGCGACGATCACGGTGCGAGCCACGCGCCCAGGCGACATCCGCCTGCACGCGCAGGTCAGCAGCGACCAAATGCCCACCCCGCTCACCCATGAAGAAGCCGCGACCGTGTATGCGCCGTGAGCCCCGTAGGTCAGGCTTTCCAGCCTGACTGTCAGCCTGGAAAGGCTGACCTACATCGGGTGGCCGGGGTCGAGCGGAGCGAGCCCCCGGAACGCACGGTGCCAACCTGCTGGGGGCTCCCTTCGGTCGACCCCAGCCACCCGACCGCTCGTGAATTGCAACGACCCTCTCGTGCGCGACGGTCTCAAAGCGATGCTCGCCAACAAGCTGGACGAAGCCGAGAGCCATCTTCGCCGCCGCGGCGAAGATGGCTGGACCGCTCACCAGATCGCCGACGACCGGCTGCTGGAGCAACTTCGCGCCGCGAGCGGCCACGGGTCTGACCTTGCGGACCAACGGAAACTCAAAGCGGCCCTCGATGCGTTTCACAAGAACGCTTATCAGTGGTTCTGAACGGTGCCCGCCGCTGGCATTGTCCTCGCTGATCGGCTGTAATGTCGCCTTCTGTGGCACGCCAAGTCTCCTTGTTTCAGCGAGTCCATCATGAGCCAAACTCGAAGCAACGCGCACAGCCACTTTACTTCCGGGGCCATCTTGATTTTTCTGGCGATGTCCGGAACAAGCTTGCTTGCCGAGGATTTCGTCCTGCACACGTTCGAGCGGCGGCAGTTGACCGACGTGTACTATTCGGAGGGGGCCGGAGCGGGGGACATCAACAAGGATGGGCAGATGGATGTCGTCTACGGGCCGTTCTGGTTCGCTGGGCCGGATTACAAACAGCAGTTCGAAATCTATCCGGCGAAGCCGCAGAACACGAAGGGATACGCGGACAATTTCTTTTCGTGGGTGTACGACTTCAACGGCGACGGCTGGAACGACGTGTTCGTCGTCGGCTTTCCCGGTACGCCGGCCTACGTCTATGAAAACCCGACGGCGGCGAAGTTCGATCAGCTTTGGAAGAAGCACGAGGTGTTTGACTGGGTCTCCAACGAGTCGCCGCACTTCACGAACCTGGTCGGCGATGAACGGCCCGAGCTGGTCTGCACGCGCGACGGGCACTTTGGCTATGCCTCGGTCGATTGGCAACAGCCGTTCAAGACGTGGACGTTTCACGCGGTCTCCGACAAGGTGGCCACGCCGAAATTCGGTCACGGGCTGGGAGTCGGCGACGTGAACGGCGACGGGCGGCTGGACATCATTCACGTCGGCGGATGGTTCGAGCAGCCGAAGTCGGATGCCGGTTCGACCAAGTGGACGTCGCACGCCGTCAAGTTCGGCAATGCCTACGGCGGCGCGGAGATGTTTGCCTACGACGTGGACGGAGACGGCGACAACGACATCATCACGTCTCTCGCCGCGCACGAGTTCGGCTTGGCGTGGTACGAGCAGATTCACGTGGGGGACCAGATCGAATTCCGCGAGCACATCATCATGGGGAGCCAGCCGGAGCAGAACCGCTACGGCCTCGTGTTCAGCGAATTACACTCCATCAACCTGGTGGACGTGGACGGCGACGGGTTGAAGGACATCGTCACCGGCAAGACGTACTGGTCGCATCACACGCAAAGCCCGATGTGGGACGCCGGCGCGGTCGTGTACTGGTTTCGATTGACGCGCACGAAAGACGGTGTCGATTGGGTGCCGCACAAGGCCGACGGCGAATCGGGAATCGGCCGGCAACTCGGCGTGTTCGATCTCAACGGCGACAAGTTGCCGGACATCGTGGTCGGCGGGATGCGCGGAGCGCACGTCTTGATTCATCGCCGCGAAACCGTCAGCGAAGAACGCTGGCGAGCCGCTCAGCCCAAGGTCTTCAAGGCTCCGCCGAAAGCCACCGACGGCACGCCGCGGTCCGCGATCGATTCCAAAACCGGCCGCGTCGCGAACGCCGTGGAAGGTGAAGCCGCGACCGTCCTCCGCGCGTCCGGCGGCAAGACCACCGTGCAAAAGATGGACGCCTTCCAAGCCGACCGCTGGAGCGGCAACGCACAACTCTTCTGGACCGGAGCCAAACCCGGCGACCGTCTCGAAGTGGAACTCCCCGTCGCGGACGCGGGAAAGTACGACCTCGCCGTCGCGCTGACGATGGCTCGCGACTACGCCATCGTCCAGTTGCACCTCGACGACACCCCGCTCGGCAAGCCGATCGACCTGTACCACAGCCCCGATGTCATCACCACCGGCGTGCTGAAACTCGGCCAGCACAACCTCACCGCCGGCAAGCATCGCCTGACGTTCGAGATCACCGGCGCCAACCCCGCCGCCGTGAAGGCGTACATGGTCGGGCTGGATTACGTGCTGCTTGCGAAATGAAAAGTAGGACGGGTCAAGGCACGAGACCTACTGGCAAAGCCGTTGGCACACAGCCAGCGAGCTGATTCGGCTGGCCGGTGCTTGATGTCCGTGTTAGCATCCGGTTGCCGATTTTGGCTCTCGCTCGTTTCAGGATTCCGACGATGACCAGCATTTTCGTGGATAACGTTCTGCGAAACAAACTCCATGATCTAGCTGAGCCGCTGACGCTGTGCGATGAAGCGGGGCGTCCCGTGGGGCACTTCCTTCCGGAACCTGTGTACAGCGAATTGGTCCAAGCCGCATTGACGGTTCCTTTCAGCCCCGACGAAATCGAGCGCCGACGCAAGGAGACCGGCGGTCGAACGCTGCCCGAAATCTGGAACCGACTGGGCCGAACATGAAGTTCACCGTGATCTGGCAGCCCTCTGCTGAGGAAGATTTGGTCCGAATCTGGAATGCTGCCTCCGATCGTCAGGCTGTTGCCGATGCGGCAGACCAAGTGGACAATCTTCTCGCATCCAGTCCGCAAACCGCGGGAGAATCTCGCGAGACAATCAGCGAGTCCTATTTGTTCCGCCTCTGGCCGTCGCCTTCGATCTGTTTGACGACGACCGCAAAGTCGTCGTGTGAGGCGTCTGGCGACCTCAACAACACTGACGGTCAGATTTCCGCCGACATCACCAGCGACGTTACCGCCGTGTCTCGAACGTGTGGACCTTGCCGTCCGGGATGATCTGCACGGTGTAGCTGTTGCCTTCCGGGGCGACGGATGCTTTCACGTTGATCCCCTGGCACTCGGCCGTGGTGCCGTTGTTGGCGATGAAGTCGGCGGGAGTTTGTTCGTCGGGTTTCAAGGCCACGTTGCGGTGAAGTTGGAACAGGGCCTGGAGCGACTTCACCTGCCGCAGCGTCTCCTGTGTTTGTTTGTGACCACCTTTCGTCGGGCCATTGCACATCACGGCCACGCGGGGGGCGATCGCTTTCACGAGCACGGGGTTGTTGCTCACTTCGAGGCCGTGGTGCGTGACCATGAACAGTTCGACCTGGCCGATCGGGTTGTTGGGAGTCATCAGCCTGGCTTCGGTGTTCCACGTCAAGTCGCCGCAGCAGAGGAACGAGAACCGGCCGAACCTCAGGAGGAAGCTGACGCTCTTCGCGTTGTCCGAAGTGTCCTCCGGCTGCGGTTTGTGCTCGGCGGCGAACGGGTTGGCGGGGCCGTCGTTGGGGATGACTTCGCCGCTGGCAGTGACGATATTCACGGAGAGTGGCGTCTTCCCCGATTTGAGCGGCAGCATATCGCCGGCCCTGAGCGCATTGGATTTGTTCTGACTCGCCCCGCGATACGCGGCAATCCGGTCGCCGAACGATTTGTCTTCGGCCAGCGAATCGGGGATGCCTCGGTCCCAGAAAGTCTTGATCGGGATCATCGTGCTGAGCGCGGCGTGGTTTCCGTAGTGATCGAGATGCCAGTGCGTGACGGCCGCGTGGTCAATCTGCTTCCGCCCGGCGACCTCTTTCGCGACCTTCAAGATGCGGTCCCGATCGCGCCCACCGTTGTCGGGGTATCCCGAATCTATCAGGAGCGACTCCCCCTCCGGCGTCACGAACAGCGTGGCCGCGCCGCCTTCGACGTCGATGAAGTAGATGTCGAGCCGCCCGTCCTTGTCATCGGCCAATGATGCCTCTCCACTGATCGACGCGACCGCCACGGGGATCGCCATGCACCACGCTCGTAGGGTAATCAAGCTGCCGTTCATCGGTTGCTCCCGTCGAAGGCCTCCCCTTGCCCCCGGAGGGGGGAGAGGGGTCGGGGGTGAGGGGCGAACGATCCCGCAGCCTCAATCCCGATCGTTGTAATTCGTCCACGCATGAGAGTTGCAGGATAACAGACGCGAGGCGCGTTCGACTATGATCCATGCGACGAGTTTGGCCGAGGCGGCATGCAACGACAGTGAGATGTTTCAGGCGAGCCGTGTGCCGTAAGGCCACGGGTTTCTAGCGGAGATCACCCGCAGCGTTACGGCATGCGGCTCGCCAATGTCTCATCGTTGATGAGGCATCAACGTGACTTTCAGCACCGCATGAAGAATACCCATCTGCAACCCGCCACGGACGTGTTTGCGTTTCGGTCACGGATCGACGCGCCGGCGCGAGACGTGTTCGATTGGCACACGCGGCCGGGGGTGTTCGAGCGGCTGGTGCCGCCGTGGGAGGATGTGCGAGTCGTGTTGCCGGCTCCGAGCATCGCCGAGGGGACGCAGGCAATCATTTCGGTGCCGTTCGGTCCGTTTCGCCGCGAATGGATGGCGGAACATCGTGACGTGATTCCGGGGAAGCAGTTCCGAGACATCCAGGTTCGCGGGCCCTTCGCGCGTTGGGAGCACACGCATCGCGTGGAACCGGACGGGCCGAGTGCCTGTCACCTCGAAGATCGCATCGAGTATGCTCTGCCGGGCGGGAGGCTGGGCCGGCTGTTCGGAGGCGGTTTCGCCCGAGAGCAATTGCAACGGATGTTTCGCTACCGCCACGCTGTCACATCAGCCGATGTGCCGGCTCACGCCCGCACGCCGCGGGAGGCATGCCACATGAACGTGTTGATTTCCGGATCGACGGGGCTGGTGGGTTCGGCGCTGATCCCGTTTCTCACCAGCGGCGGTCACGAGGTGATTCGGTTGCTGCGCGTGAAGGGTTCGAGCACGTTGCAGTCGTCGTCGAAAGAGGCCGTGTACTGGGATCCCGACGGCGGGCGGATCAATCCTGGCGATCTCGAAGGCTTGGACGCGGTGGTGCATCTGGCTGGAGACCCGATCGCGTCGGGACACTGGACGGCGGCGAAGAAGGCTCGCATTCGAGACAGCCGCGTGGTCGGAACGCGGCTGTTGTGCGAAGCGCTCGCGAAATGCGATCGGCCGCCGCAGGTGCTGGTGTCGGCGTCGGCGATCGGGTTTTACGGCGACCGCGGCGACGAGGTGCTGACGGAATCCAGCCCGGCTGGCATTGGATTTCTCGCAGATGTCTGCCGCGAGTGGGAAGACGCCACGCAGCTCGCGGCTTCGAAGGGAATTCGTACTGTGACCCTGCGCACCGGCGTTGTGCTGAGTCCGGCTGGTGGGGCGCTGGCGAAGATGCTGCCTCCGTTCAAAATGGGAGTCGGCGGCGTGCTCGGTTCGGGTCGGCAGTACATGAGCTGGATTTCGATTGACGATTTGATCGGTGCGATTCACCACTCCCTGATCAATTCGTCCGTCAGCGGTCCCGTCAACGGCACGGCTCCGTCGCCCGTGACCAACCGTGAGTTCACGAAGACACTCGGCCGTGTCTTGCATCGCCTGACGATTTTCCCCATGCCCGCGTTCGCAGCCCGACTGGCCTTTGGCGAAATGGCCGATGAATTGCTGCTGTCCGGACAGCGCGTGCAACCGCTACGGTTGCTCAATGGCGGCTACTCGTTCCGGCATAGCGACCTCGAAACGGCACTCCGGCACGTTTTGGGTCGGTGATACTGTTCAGAAGAACGTACTGTCAGCTTAATGCAACTTGGTCAGGGTGATATTTTGGCGAGGTTCAGGCTTCGGCCGAATGGTCGACAATGCAGTTCGCCCTCAGCCAGCCACCCGGGCTTGGATTCGGAGTTCGAGTTCAAACTGAAGCTACCGCAATTCTAAGAGAGTGTTCACACCGCCTATCTTTGACGGGTTGAAAGGTCCGAAAAGTAGACTAGGATCGACGTGCGCTTCAGCTGCCGCACCGGTTCCGATGAACACCTGAGTCTCCCTAGGACATGGAAATTGGACTTCCCATGAGTCCGCTGGCGTGAATTGATTCCATTGACCCACACCGAGCTGCCGTCGCCTGAAAAGTGAACTTCACCTGTCACCCCCGCGGGAGTTTCCCAGTAAATGTCGGTGAACCCGATCAAACAGTTCGAGAAGAAGTCCAAGGTCCCACCTGAGAAGGACATGGTGACGACACAGGTGCCGTCTGCCCCTATGTTTTCATAAGTGACCGGCAGCAGTTTCCCATAAACCCGCAGGTCAACGGCGCATTCGGCAGTATCCGACACGTCAATCTCCCATTCACAAGTTGCCCTCAGAGTATGAAGGAATTGCACTGGATTTGGATCCATGATCTCCGTTTCCGTAACCGTCTCCCAGTTGAGATAATGATTGGTCGCAGGATCGAACACATGCTTTGTTTCGGGAATCCCACGATACAGGTCTGTTGTCGGTCCTAGTGGCGGAAGCGGATCACTACTTCCAGTTACGCTACTGGCGCGGCCGGTGAGGAAGATGTCCCTCTGGTAGTTGAAAAGTTGGCGGCTCCTGTGTCCGGGAATACATTCCCGGAAGGTATGAGAACCCTTTTTCACAGGAGCGATCGCCATGAGCAAGAATTACCAGAAGAGGTCGAGG